>Ga0307947_1001576_pt1 | contig 18090 bp, 21 predicted proteins | sample OrgLakmetagen232_FD_201840 | JGI IMG/M metagenome (GOLD analysis project Ga0307947, IMG submission 201840) | Saline water microbial communities from Organic Lake, Antarctica - #232 | ecosystem: Environmental > Aquatic > Non-marine Saline and Alkaline > Saline | place: Antarctica: Organic Lake...
CAGACCTCAGAACCAGCTGAACGCCGCAAAGGAACAGCACAAAGACCTTTGCAACATTCTCCAAGGAGCCTCCGTTACTCTCCACATCATCCTTTTGGGTGTGGGCGGCAACATCTACAACACCCACAATCTGAGGCCTTTCAAAGAACTGGGTCTCGATTCTCAAAGAGTTAAGAAGCTTGCCTCCAAGCTCCATGTGAACTCTGTGAAATTCGCTGCTAAACTTGTCCATACCAGACGTGCCCTTTCCAGTGCTGTTATCAACTCTCATCAGGAGCCGGTTTCAGGCCAAGCCTGCACCCTCTTGATCCCCCTTGATTTTTCCTTTCCTTTTCGCGGTGGAGGAGCTTTATGGTACTCGGTACCAAAATGGCTCCTTTTCCTTATTGTGGGGAGTGGCTTCACTGCCTGTATAGTAATTTTTTTTCTTTTACTTTTTCGAACATTATGATCTTGCATGAATCACGGGACACAGAGTCCCTGGATTGTGATTAATAAGGGCAAAGGTGCAGCATAATAGGAAGAAAAGCGGAGGCTGGACGCTATTGCCCAATATAACTCATTACGGGGCCAATACATACACGCTCATCATATCCTATTGTTTGTTGCTCATCCCTCTTCATATTTTGTTCTAATGTGTTTGTGCTTTTCGGCCCACTCTCTCACAGCTAGACGAAATTCTCCTCCAAAACTCACCTCCGCTTCCTCATTATCCTTCTTGTTGTGTTTTCGTTTCAGGCCTTCCTTGCTGTAAAGACTGGCAAGGTTCTCATCGCTCCATTCTGGTTTGTTGGTCTCTGGACAAAGTATGTCAGAGCTTGCATGGTAATACCCCCTGCTGGCTCTGACAATGAGCCTACAGCAACAGTGTAAGCCAAAATGGTGCTACCATTGCTTTGATCGTTATCAAGTAATCAAACCATCGCATATGAGCAGACGATTATATGCCAGGAACATCATGAGGCTCTGACAACGAGCCTACAGCAATAGTGTAAGGCAGAATGGTGCTACTGATTTGCATTACTTTGATTGCTGTCAAGTCAGCAAACCATTGCGTTTGATCAGACGACCTAGTGCCAGGAATATCTTGAATTGCCAGCACCACACCCACTTTTTCCCTTGATCCTCACACTTCTTCCTGTGGTGCTTGATGAGCTCAGACACTTCTGAACTGCTTGAAGGGCGCTCTATATGGTCAGCCTGAAAGTAAGAAGTCACAGTGCCAGAAGTAATTGCACTTAAAATGTGATGTTTAGAATGGCGTGCTCACAATCCCCGCCAAGTTCCTGAGGCATTCCATGCTCAACAACATGCATATGTTGTTCCTCATATAACCGTTTCAATGGCATTCAAGTTTGCATTCCCTCCTTAACTAAACATGCACCTGACAGAACCGGGGGATCATGGCGCCTTCAAGGATTGTTTTGTCCGGCAACGTTGTTGTAGATGCCTGTATCAAGAAGGGGGATTGCTCTTGGTAATGAATTCTGTGGCAAGATTATGTGTCCTCTATGAGACAAACCTGACTCCGAACGAGTCCCGTGTGGCCTGTGTAACTTGTCTTCGGGCCTCCTGCAGTGCTTGCAATAAAGGCCCAATATATGGTTTAACATGATGCACTCACTGATAGTCTGAAGTTTGTGATGCCTCCTACACATGTTAAGGGGGGACTGCACCTCCAGAGATCTCAAACAAGGTCTTTGCAGGACAAGATGAGATCTTGCGCTTACCTTCAGCATTACCCACGTAGCATGCCAACAGCCCAAACAACACGGATAGTGCTAATGCAAGCATCGTCGTTTTCCCACACGGGTGTAGAGGGCTTCCCCCTCCCACCTGCGGCTGCTGCGCCTTATTCCTTCCCATTAAATATCCTTGTTACTCTCAGTATTGGAACACGGTTGTTGTTGCACATAAAAAAGTGAAGATTAATAATCGAATAATTATACCCCGAACAACAAAAGCGCTCGAAGGCTACATGCCTTTCAGAACTCCGAGCGCATCAAAATGAGATAGATATCTACATCAAATGTTTTTAACAGGCTCAGCTACGGCAATGATCAACAAGTGCACAAAAAGGTGTATAACAAATCATTTATAAAATCGTACAATACTTGCATAAAATTGAACTTCTTGTTTTTCCTTGACCTGCTCGCAACATGACAGTAGGCTAAAATGAGGTCCAGCTCACCTGCTCATGGTGAGAAGGGAGCTGCCACGAAGCCATTACAAAACCAGGTACGCAAACATGTACGCACCACGTATGCAAGCATTTATGTAAGTTTGACATGCCTCTTCCTTTTGACTGCTTCCTCCCATTAATAATGGAGCATTGTGTTCAAGTGCTAGCTAGCCAATGTGCAGCTAGTGCCTGTTATCTACCCGTCGTGACCAGGCAGCCCTTTCCGATGCACCCCAATTGATTACACCTAACCTCCCCAGGGGCCCTACCCCAGGTTATTTATGAGACAGCTGATTATACTTCCACACGATGCATTTTAATCATCTCTTCTGCTCTTCTTGAATTCTGAATTCTTGAATTTCATGCTCTCATGCACACAGGACTTCCAGCGGGTGGTGGTCGAGGGGGATGCTCCACAAGGTGCGTGCGGATTAAGGAAAAAATAGGCAATGTCTGCACCAGTAAGTAGGCAGGCAGGCTAGTTGAGAAAGCAGTATTGAATGTATTACAGAAAGCTTGCTTATGTACCCATTTGTCTTATGTATCCACAACTCGCTCTTCTAATCCCTGAGTGATCATTCAACCACTTACTGCTGGTACAAACGAAGGCCGACTCACCCTTGCGTCGATAAATGCTTCATAAAGTGTGGGGCCCCTGCCCCACATAACAACACCAGCGCTTGTCATCAACATGAATAAACACTCACCAATAGCAGGTGGCCGACAAAGAAAAGCCTCACACAAGGATGCCCTCTCCAACAAGATGCCTGAGGCGAAGCTGCAAGTTTTCTGCCACGATCGTAGCACAGGTAAACCCTACGCCAGCGCAATGTTAGGGCATACTGCTAATGAGGTTGCAGGATAGAGGCTGGTGTATAAAACTGATTAGGTGCAATGCGTTTGCCAGAGGCAATTTGCCTACATGTGTGTGTGTGTGTGTGTGTGTGTGTGTGTGCAGCTGCAGTTGCTACTGCATCGATTGCAGCGCAAGTGTGTGCGTCTACCAGGACTGCTTTAAATATGTGTACAAAACGTTTGTTGTGTGAGTTTCAGTGATTTGCCACTTGCCTGTAGCCTTGTATTTCAATCACAGTGGGAAGTGCCCGGTGCCCTACCATTGCAGTACAGTTGCTGTTCTTAGGCACAACAAAACAACTGCAGGCTTGGAAAACACTCATATTTTGGGTTGGCCAGGACCATATATATACGGTGTATATACGGTAATTTTGGCAGGGAAATCACCATACATACGGCCATAGACGGTGTATATATACGGTTCTGGCCAATCCTATCATATTACTAAAGGGAAGGAGTCATTTATGAACGGCGTGTTGACACCGCCAAAAATAACGTGTGAAAGAAAATAAGAAATATGCAGGCATTTAAAAATGACTCCCCACATTACCGCCCCACATGTATGGAAATCATGATTCTTGCAATGCAATGACTTAGCAGCAGTCTAATTCTTGCAATGCAATGACTTAGCAGCAGTCTAATTCTTGCAATGCAATGACTTAGCAGCAGTCTAGTTCTTGCAATGCAATGACTTAGCAGCGGTCTTGCAATGCAATGACTTAGCAGCATGAATGGAAGTTAAAAGGCAGCAGGCTTAATTTGGAACCAGTTGATGGAGAGCTGCTAACGGTACTGGAAAGTTTGCGTATCCTCTAAAGCTCCTCTTAACCAGTAAAGGGTAATCGCTTCTGATAATTGTAAGAGCCTTTGTGCAAAAGGCAATCAATGTCTATTACAAATTACAGTACAGCTGCGAATTACAAGTCTGCAAAGGTACAGTTAGGCACAGCCCTTCTCGTACTCCTGATGCAGCTTTGTATGCAAGGAAGTGGTCACCTAAACGGTACAGTTAGGTACAGCCCTTCTCGTACTCCTGATGCAGCTCTGTATGCGAGGAACTGGTCACCTAAACGGTACAGTTAGGTACAGCCCTTCTCGTACTCCTGATGCAGCTCTGTATGCGAGGAAGTGGTCACCTAAACTGCAATGTCTATTACAATACAGCCGCAAATTATAAGTCTGCAAAGGTACAGTTAGGTACAGCCCTTCTCGTATTCCTGATGCAGCTTTGTATGCAAGGAAGTGGTCACCTAAACGGTACAGTTAGGTACAGCCCTTCTCGTATTCCTGATGCAGCTTTGTATGCAAGGAACTGGTCACCTAAACGGTACAGTTAGGTACAGACCTTCTCGTATTCCTGATGCAGCTCTGTATGCGAGGAAGTGGTGTCACCTAAACTACAGCAGTCTCAAGCCTGTTTGTTTTGTGCCACATTGACATGTTGCTGCAAAAACCTGAATGATCAAGGTCTAAGGCGCCATGCAACGTATGCAAGCGAGCCCATCTCTGGTGAGGCGCTGACACTTGTCACTGCTCCAAAGTAGCACTCTCCAAAACAACTGTACTGTGACTTCATGCACCAGTTCCAAGTTGATGTGCAACACATGCAGGTGAACCCATCTCCGGTGTGGCGCTGAAGCTGGTCACTGCCCCAGAGTTGAACCCTCCGAAGAAAAAGACCACCACCAGCACAGGACCCAGCACAAACATCAAGGACAAGGCATTTGCAAGCACCAGTTACAGGTATATGCGCGTAAAAGTGCACAATGCGCACAAGCTGTACAGACGTACTTGAAGTGCATGAGTAAAAACGAGACACAAATGAACCTTTTTGGTATTCGTATTTTCACGCTCGTTCATAACCTGACGTGACTAAGCGCATGGTAGGTAGGTGGCATCTTGTAGGTGCGTTGATGCTCCCTCTGATTAATGAAGAATAAAGTACCACGCAGGCTTTGAACAATACTCCCGGAAGGAAAAACCGCAGCAATCAGAGCAACAACTATTATTGCTACTTAACCAAGGAATAAGAGCCCCTCCGGTATCAAATGCCGTTATATACTCAGCCACAAAAAAAAGTGGGCCTATCTGTGGGAATGGGGAGGATTGCAGGCGTGATGCTGTTAGCAACCCACATGCATTAGGCAATCAGCATGCAACCGAGTTGTCTTGTACCTAGTGTTGGCCCGGACGTAAATACATATATATATATGGTTTATAAACGCTAATTTTGGCAGGGAATCACCAAATTCACGGTCATATACGGTGTATACATGTACGGTTTTGGCCAACCCTACTTATACCAGCTCTTACAGTAGGTCTTTGCTGAACCAAAAACCTTTACTCGCACAGTCACAAATCTGCGTACAGGCATGCATACATGCCCGATGTTTGTTATGCACATAGCGACAACTCTGCCTATTTATGCGCATAACAACAACTGCGTCCTTCTGCTGCTGCCCCTTCAGACACACACACAGACACGCATGTACATATAGACACATATACACACATACACACACGCACGCACACATGCATCAAATACGCTACCTGATGTTCACAGTCGATCTGATGGCATCGTCCTCATTAAGCTCATGCACACACACACACACAAACACACACACACACTCATATACCTGATGTACACAGTCGATCTGATGGCATCGTCCTCATCAAGCTCATGCACACACACACAAACACACACACTCATATACCTGATGTACACAGTCGATCTGATGGCATCGTCCTCATCAAGCTCATGCCTGGCCGCTCCTATGTGGCCACAGCATCTTGTGCGGGGTACCAAAGGTGGGTCTGAAATTGAGTATCAAGGCAGCAACGCATCCATACGTCTTTAATTCTTTTGACTGATCCTGTCTGTTATAGCACCTTGTGTGAAATACCAAAGGTGGGTTTGTAATTGAGTATCAAGGCAGTAACGCATCCTTACGGTGTAATTCTTTTGACCGATCCTGTCTGTTGAAACCCTCGGAGGACTTGAGTTCCCTTCTGGGGTCCCAGCACTTTTGGTGTGCAATTTGGCTAAAAGGAGTAAGTAAGGGTTCGAGCCTGTTTCAAAATTAATGTTGTAATGCTATATCCTTGTGTGGGGTAGGTTTGCAACTGAATACTACCACATCCATGCCCCCTTGTGTGTTTTTAAATTTGTCTAAATCATATTATTGGTCACAGCACCTTGTTAATTTTCAAAATTACCTAACTGAACACGCTCATGCCTCTGCCTGTGGTTTTTACAAAACTTTGTTTGTTACAGCACTTTATGTGGGGTACCTAACCTAAGACAGGCTTGCAAATGAATACTCAACGCGTTCATGCCTTTGACTTAGATCTTTAGCTTGTCTGACTGAACCTGTTTGTGACCCACCGACAAAGCTGTACCAGCCGGGTAAATATGGTAGGCGCTTCCAGTTGCAGTGTTTGGACCTGTTATTAAAACACTAGATCAGGCTTTTAGAAGGAAAGCTAGATTAAGCCTGTTTGGCGCAATGCTTGCACACCTTGCTCCATTACTATATTGAGAGGTCCTTGATTGTTTCAGCTGCTCTTGCTGGTCTGAAGTAGATCGTAAGTAGGGCTGGCCAGAATCATACATATAAATGTGTATCGTGCGGATGCGATGCATGTACGGCGTTTATGGCTGGGAAATTACCACACATACGCTCATGTACAGTGTATGTACACAGCTCTGGCCCACCCTAAAAGCGAGGCATTATTAAAGCGACCATTCCTGCAGCTTTGGAGCCTTTGGCGAGGTCATGGTCCTCACCCAGTTGTATATACATACGACTCTGGCCCACCCTAAAAGTGAAGTGTCATTCATGCAACCATTTTGCAGCTTTGGAGCCTTTGGCGAGGTCATAATCCTTACCCAGTTATATACATACGATTTTGGCCCACCCTAAAAGTGGTGTGTCATTCATGCAACCATTCTGCAGCTTTGGAGCCTTTGGTGAGGTCATGGTCCTCATGCCACGTGAGGGAGAGAAGCTGGAGCGCACCATTGCCCTCACCCCCCTGCGCATGACCGTCGTGGTCACGCTGCGTGAGCTGAGGCCTTTAGCTGGGCCTGGCATGCAGCTGGTGAGAGAGAGAAGGGTCTTTCTGATTGCAAAGCAAAGCAAAGAAAAACTACGCAGGCTGTGAAAACCACTCGCCACACAAGTAAAGGAAAAGGAGCCACTTTGGTACCGGGTACCATAAAACTCGGTCAATGGATTTGCATGTAAAAGAAACATTGCCATTATGATTTGAATGGCAAAGTGTGGTATGGGCCTTTGGCTGGGCCTGGCATGCAGGTGGTGAGAGAAAAAGGCCTTTCTGCTAAGCATTGCATCTAAAAGAAACGCTGCCATTTTAAAGGAAGTGGCAAAGGGTGGTATGAGCCGAGGCCATTAGCTGAGCCTGGCTTGTGTGGATTCCTGTATGCGTTTGTGTGAATGTTTGTGTGCTGCTGCTGCTGTAGGTTGTGTTTGTGTGTGAGTGTTTGTGTGCTGCTGCTGTAGGTTGTGTTTGTGTGAGTGTTTGTGTGCTGCTGCTGTAGGTTGTGTTTGTGTGAGTGTTAGTGTGCTGTTGCTGTAGGTTGTGTTTGTGTGTGAGTGTTTGTGTGCTGCTGCTGTAGGTTGTGTTTGTGTGTGAGTGTTTGTGTGCTGCTGCTGTAGGTTGTGTTTGCGTGTGAGTGTTTGTGTGCTGCTGCTGTAGGTTGTGTTTGTGTGAGTGTTTGTGTGCTGCTGCTGTAGGTTGTGTTTGCGTGTGAGTGTTTGTGTGCTGCTGCTGTAGGTTGTAATTGTGTGTGTTAGTGTGCTGCTGCTGTAGGTTGTGTTTGCGTGTGAGTGTTTGTGTGCTGCTGCTGTAGGTTGTGATTGTGTGAGTGTTTGTGTGAAGTTGCTATACTTCAGTCGCTGAAGGAAAGATCGTCAAGGTGGTTCAGGTTTCTTAGGAAGACAATTTACGCATTTGCCCATTTTGCTCACGTTTGTGCTTTCCCACGTTTGCGCATTTCCACGTTTGCGCATTTGCATGTTTGCGCAATTGCACGTTTACGCGTTTGCACGTTTACGCATTTGCACGTGTACGCATTTGCACGTGTACGCATTTGCACGTGTACGCATTTGCATTTGTACGCATTTGCACGTGTACGCAATTACACATTTGTGCATTTGCACGTTTGCGCATTTGCACGTTTGCAAATTTGCACGTTTACGAATTTGCACGTATACGCATTTGCACGTTTACGCATTTGCACTTTTGCACGTTTGCGCATTTGCATGTTTGCGCATTTGCAGGTGTGCGCATTTGCACGTTTGCGCATTTGCACGTGTACGCATTTGCACGTTTACGCATTTGCACTTTTACGCATTTGCACGTTTTTGCATTTGCAGGTGTGCGTATTTGCACGTGTACGCATTTGTAGGCACAAGCCCTGCAAGCACCACTACACACTGAGCAGCTGTCTTCCCTTTCATTCTTCATTCACAGGAAAAGCGTATCGCATACAATTTCTCACATGCAAATGATATTCAAACAAAAAGCGATCATAGTATTTGGATATGTGCAGGCATGTAAACCCTTCTTTCTCCATCCTCCCCCTCGCGATTACCAGAGCGACACCTTGCAATATTTCACCCAACAAAATGAAATACAACCATGCAGGATGTGTACGGCCAAGTCAACCCCTTCTTCTGTCCCCCTCCTCCTGGAGTTGGGGTAGCTCCCCAGAAAGTGGGCTTCACCCTCCCAGGGAGGGCAAAGCAAGACTTCCTAGCAGCGACGTTGATGTAAGTTGCAGCTCTTGCAGAATATTATAAGACGAGCAGGCATGAAGCGCAGCGGTCCTGCAGAGGGAGGAAGAATACTTAGGGTTGGCCTGGCAGAACCGTATATATATGTATATATGTAGTGTATATATGGTATTTTTGGCAGGGAAATAACCAAATACACGGTCATATGCGGTGTATATATACGGCGTATATACGGTATTTTTGGCAGGTAAGTAACCAAATACACGGTCACATGCAGTGTATATACACGGTTTTGGCCAACCCTAAAATTGCTTCCTGGCGGCCACTTGATGTGAGATGTAAAGCTTGATGCAGATGCTACCAAAGCACACACATTCAACCACACATACACACATACACACACACTCACGCGCACACACACACACTCACACACAAATTTACAAATTCACACACTCACACACTCTCACACACATACGCACACACACATTCACACAAACACACTCACACTTCCGCACCAACACACCAACACACCCACAAACAAACCAACATATAGTAGTATATAGTATACATGTTATGGCACACACACACACATACACACACACATACACACACACACACACGCACACACACACACACTTGATTTGCATTCCAGAACAATCTTTTGTGACATGCAAGTACAAAGATCACAGGAAATTTGTCCCAATGCTGCCAACATTGCATTGAATAAGTCCCAAGCTGCCTGGCAGCCTCTTTGCTTCCATTGGTTCCTGCAAACACACAGTTCACATAGCACAAAGATCACAGCCCTTTGGCCTTCAGATGACACACACACACACCTAACCCTAAGCCCAATAATTTGCAACCGCTGCAGCTTTGCCTGCCCGCCTGCCTGCCTGCCTGCCTGCCTGCCTGCCTGCATGCATGCCTGCCTGCATGCCTGCCTGCCTGAAATCCTACCTGAAATCCTGCCTGCCTGCCTGCCTGCCTGCATGCCTGCATGCCTGCCTGCCTGCCTGCCTGCCTGCCTGCCTGAAAGCCTGCCTGCCTGCCTGAAAGCCTGCCTGCCTGCCTGCATGCCTGCCTGCCTGCCTGCCTGCCTGAAATCCTGCCTGCCTGCCTGAAAGCCTGCCTGAAAGCCTGCCCCGCTGCCTGCCTGCCTGCCTGACCGCCCCAAGCCTTCAAATTAGTGTACATTAGAGCACTGCGCAACACACGCGCCCTTGACCTCAATTTCCCAACCCAGGGCACACCACGCACTGCACAACACATGCGCCCTTGACCTCAATTTCCCAACCCAGGGCACACCACGCACTGCAAGTGGATGGAACTGCCCTTCAGCCCGCAGCACTAGATACCCTTACGGGGTCTGGGTACGGCTTGGACAACAGCCTTGATGCAGTACAGCAGCAGCAGCTCAGCCGTGCAGGTGCACATCCTCCATCAGGTAATTGCCTCACAATACGACTGCTTTGTCTGAATGATTGTGGTCGAGACAACGACTCAGATGCAGTGCAGCAGCAGCTCAGCCGTGCAGGTGCACATCCTCTATCAGGTAATTGCCTCACAATACGACTGCTTTGTCTGAACGAATGTGGTCGAGGCAACGACTCAAATGCAGTGCAGCAGCGGCTCAGCCGTGCAGGTGCACATCCTCTATCAGGTAATTGCCTCACAATACGACTGCTTTGTCTGAACGAATGTGGTCGAGGCAACGACTCAGATGCAGTGCAGCAGCAGCGATGCCGTGCAGGTGCACATCCGCTATGAGAGAATCGCCTAACAATATGTCCGCTATGCGCGAATAGGCTCAGCCAGAACCATATACATACGCTGTATGCACGGAGTGTCTGGCGGGGAAACCACCAAATATACGGTCATACACGGTGCAGATATGTGGTCCTGGCCAACCCTATGTGTGAATGATTGAGGTCAATGGTTACAATGGTTACAATGGTTACAATGGGGGGTGAATTTCAGCCAGGTTGTTCGGCTGATTGGAGGTCTAGGCACTGACTCATAATGCTGCAACATATAAACGGATGTGAATGTCCTTGCGCACATGCAGGCATTGAGCATCTTCATTCTGGGGCTGAGGGCACGACTTTCGCTTACTCGACAGATGCAGAGGGTCATTGCTTCTTCTACGGCCCTCGGGCGGCTGTGCCCAACAAAGGAGGCTTGGTGGGTACCTCACAAAGCACACCGTTCAATGAAAGCAGGGGTTACCTGGAACATGCTTAGCCCAACAAAGGGGGCGTGGTACTCTAGAAGTAATGAAAATGAAGGTTATCTGGAAGATGCTGAACCCAAGCAGAGGATGAGTGATACTTTAGGAGTAATGAAAACTAGGGTCATCTGAAACATGCTTAATCCAACAAAGGGGGCGTGGTACTTTAGGAGTAATGAAAACGGGGGGTATCTGGAACATGCTTAACCCAATTAAAGGGGCGTGGTTACTTTGAAGTAAAAATGCTTAACCCAAAACAAAGGAGGCGTAGTACTTTGAAAGGGCACCGTTTATAGCAGCTAGGGTTGGCCAGAACTGATCCAGTGCGTCATTGTCCTTGTGTGTTTGTACAAGGTGTACACGGATCTGGCCAACCCTAATCATTGCAATCTCTGTACTTAAAAACAAGGGACAGTCGGTTCTGGCCGTGTGGGTTAGCCTGCACGTATTTTGCTTGCTGCTCAAATGCGCACACGACAATTGCTGTTCAAATGCGCACACAAAGAGAACCGGCTGTCTCTAAATCAGAGTCTAGAGGTTGCTACCCCACCAGTGTGCCAATCCTGCCGAGTTCTCTGCTTGCAGAAGAACTCTAGTTCTTGCAGACGAGTGACCTGTGTAATGCACCTTCACACAAAAGACATCTTTATGATATCTGAATATCTGTACTCCTCCGCCTTTTGAACGATCCGTAAAATAACTCAATATTACATACTGTAATATTTCTTACAGGCTCTTCTTAAGTGCGACTTGTGGACATACACATTTAATGATCGACGTCATCTTTGCTAAAACGCTTGGAATGTGTACAGTATCACTAAAGCCTCAACCCCTAGGGTTTGCACATCTTAGCGTGCCTTAAACTGAGGGTCAACAGGGCAGCAGGTGCTCATTTATGTGTAGAGTTGGCCAGAACCGTGTATATACACCGTATATGACCGTATATTTGATGATTTCCCTGCCAAAAGTACCGTATACACACCGTATATATATGGTTCTGGCCAACCCTATTTATGTGGGGAGTGACCTATCCCCGCCTGCGTATTGTGTCCTAAATTCAAGCGCTAGACATCCGCCTCAATTCCTTTTGTTGATTTGCGCAGCCTCGAAGTCCCTATAGGTTCTTACAGGCACGACAGTGCATGCATGGTGCTAGACTGCCTAAACAATGCACAGCGTTGTTCAGAGCACTTTTGTAAGCGCGCCTGTGTAAACGCACACACACACATGATAAGGATCGTATCTATGATGCCGGGAGGTGGGAGGTGTCGAACAAGTACCACACACACACACACACACACACACATACACACACACATACACACACATATACAGGACAAGGATCGTAGCTACGATGCTGGGAGGTGGGAGGTGTCGGACAAGTACCACACACACACGCAAACACACACACACGCAAACACACACACGCACACACACATACAGGACAAGGATCGTAGCTACGATGCCGGGAGGTGGGAGGTCTCGAACAAGTACCATCTGCAGCGTAACATCTGCAGCCCCGTCTTGTTCACGTGAGTGATGGTTGCATTTGTTCATAGCATGCAGACTGGTCGAACAAGTACCATCCACAGCGTAAAAAAAAAAACCTTTTTTGTTCACGTGAGTGGTCACTGTACTAGTTTATAGCACGCAGCGTGCAGTGTCATACTGCAGCCCCGTCTTGTTCGCGTGAGCGACCGTTGTGTTTGTTGATAGCGTGCTGCATATGTGATAAATGAGTGTACTAGATAGCCTACTTGTAGTTCATGCAAGTTACCAAGTGCTACTGGTACACCTGAAAGTGGCGAGCAAGTCTGATTAATAAGTGTATGACAAAGCCTACCTGTTGTTTGCATGAGTTGCTGAGCGCCACAGGTACATTGGAAATGACATTCGTTCAAGGGAACAAAGAAAAGGAAAGAAGAACAGGAAAGACATGAACAGAAGATTATGCCAGACACTCCCACAGCAGGAATGACCCATATTTAATTGTGCTCTATGCACATACGATGTCCATGTATTAGCTGGCCTTCACTGCCTCTCACAGCCCTGCACTCAGTCAAATGCATAGTTCAAGCATAACCGTAAATATTGGAAGCTAGCTATGTGCGTGCACTGTGCTCTCGCACACACGCCCAGATGCGTGCTTGATCTGGAGCTCACAAAATCACGGAACCCTCTGTATACCTTTAATCTGTGCTCTATACACGCCCAGATGCATGCTTGATTTGGAACTCACATGTTTGATTCAGAACTCCACACACACACACACCTCTGACACGGAATGAAGGAACCCTCTGTGTACCTTTCACACAGGTTTGATGAATACCCACAAAAGCGGAGCCACTCACCGTCGCCTGATGGCGGCTCACGAGAAGGCAGAGAAGGGTGAGTTGACGTGCTTCAGTGCTCTGGCTTGAGGCGCTATCGACAGATATCTATGCTCTCTCACAATCACACTCACACACACACGTACACACACACACAGACACACACAGTGGCCCCCTAGAGTAGCTCTTGTACTGACACATGCAGTTGCCCTTCTGGAGAAGCTCATTAGCTGACATGCACACACACGCACACACACACACACACACACACACACACACACACACGCAGACACACACACACAGTGGCCCCCTAAAGTAGCTCTTGTACTGACACATGCAGCGGCTCTTCTGGAGAAGCTCATGAGCTGACATGCACAAACAACACAAACACATACACAAAGTGGCCCTTCTGGACAAACTCATGCACTGATACACACACACATACACACACACACACACACGTGGGCCTTATGAAGAAGCTCATGCGCTGACGTGCACAGACTCACACAAACACATTCAAACACATATGTAAAAGTGACCCTTCTGGATAAGCTCATGCACGGACACACAAATAAACACACACAGTGGCCCCTCTGGAGTAGCTCTTAAACCGGCACGCGCACACATATACACACACATACATGCACACACAAAAACACACACAGTGGCCCCTCTGGAGTAGCTTTTGAACCGGCACGCGCACACATATACACACATACATGCACACACAAACAAACACACACAGTGGCCCCTCTGGAGTAGCTCTTGAACCGACATGCGCACACATATACACACACATACATGCACACACAAAAACACGCACAGTGGCCCCTCTGGAGTAGCTTTTGAACCGACACGCGCACACATATACACACACATACATGCACACACAAAAACACAGTGGCCCCTCTGGAGTTACTCTTGAACTGACACGCACACACATACACACACACAAACACACACAGTGGCCCTTCTGGAGTAGCTCATGAGCCGTTGCACCACAGCCGTAATTGGAGTGATGGTGGAGGTGCAGAAGAAGGACAGGGGGGACAAGAGCACGGCCGCAGACGGGACGGGACTAAGTCACACACTGCTGGGAGTGAAGATGAAGAGAAGAGAGGAGGGGGGGAAGCTAGCAATGGTGAGAGGGGGGCGGGGCCAAGGTTATTGTGTGAGGATGGGTGTGTCGCTGTTTTAGGGGGGGCCGGGAGCAGTGTGTGCGCTTGTGTGTGCATGTGTGTTTTTGTTCGTTTTTTTTTTATGCGTGTGTGTTTTGTGTATGTGTGCATGTGTATGTATTTGTGCAGGTGTATGTGCATGGGTGTGCGTAGGTGGTATGTGTATGTATGTGTGTGTGTGTGTGTGTGTTGTGTGGTGTGAAGATAGGCCTGCCCCTGCACCAGCAGTGCAAGCATCAGTGGACCAAGTACAGAAAAAAGTAAATTGACAACTGCGGATATACCATGACGAGATCGAACATGTAATAAAGATCCCACCTGTTAATGGGTGTGTACGTACAATGCAAATACATGTATCCCCCCCCCACACACACACACGTATGTACGCACACATACACACACACACACGCACACACACACATCCATTGCTCGGCCAACCTATACACAGGCCCAGGCAGCGTTGATGCGATGCCCATGGCCAGGCCTGTATCTGCACCCGTTCGTGGGCGTGCGCACAGGGCTGCTACGCCTTCAACGCAAGGTGCCCCACCTTCAGCAGCAGGTACAAGGGCAGAGGCAGGTGCTGATCTAGCATTGATTTTCGAGAAGTTGGTGCAAGAGCAGTGTAGGTGCAAAGGTGTTATGAGGAGCACAGGGCTGCCGCACCCTCAGCACAAGCTGCCGCATCCTCAGTACAAGCTGCCCCAAGGTACCGGCATCAGGTGCAGGAGCGTGGCACACGCATTTTTTAGGGGCGAATTTTGGAGCAGTAAGTACAGGAACGTGGCTCGTGCAAATAGGGCTGCTACGCCTTTAACGCAAGGTGCCCCACCTTCGGCAGCAGGTACAAGAGCAGTGGCAGGTGTTGATCTAGCAGTGATTTTTTGAGCAGTTGGTACGAGAGCAGGTGTAGGTGCAAGGGTATTGACGAGCACAGGGCTGCTGTGCCTTAAACGCAAGGTGCCCCACCTTAGGCAGCAGGTACAGGAGCAGCGGTAAGTGCATTTTAGCGGCACTGCTTTAGGTGAAGTTTCATGCACATCAGATGCAGGTTTAGGGCTAGGGTCAGGTTCAAGTCGATCTAAACCCTTCACTCAAACGCGTACATGTACATGTGCTTGACATGCACACAATATGCATGTGCGTTGACGTGTGTGTGTGTGTGTGTGTGTGTGTGTGTGTGTGTGTGTGTGTGTGCTACTCCGAGCGTGTTCATGCATGCACACACACGAGCATGCACACGCACGCACCCACACGCAAACACACATACACACTCACACATACGCACAACATACAAACACACAGGAGCTGTACCTTCTTCACCGCCAGAGCAAGCACTGCTAGGAAAAAGGTACCAGCCTCGACCACACTCTGCTTCACGGCTTCAGGTGGGGCTGCACTGTGCTACGATTCATTGATTCATGAAGGACCGCTGTGACTTATCATGCTGGACTGGCTTTTTGGAATGATTTTCCATGCTTGTTTCGGAACGATTTTTAATACAGACTAGCTTGCGACGCGAGTTGTAGGTTGGTGTAGGTTTAGGTGTAGTTGTAGTCACTACCAACGGTTGTAGTTGTGTAGTTGTGTAGGTGTAGGTGTAGGTGTAGGTGTAGGTGTAGGTGTAGGTGTAGGTGTAGGTGTAGGTGTAGGTGTAGGTGTAGGTGTAGGTGTAGGTGTAGGTGTAGGTGTAGGTGTAGGTGTGGGTGTGGGTGTAGGTGTAGGTGTAGGTGTAGGTGTAGGCGTAGTTGTAGTCGTAGTTGTGTAGGTGTAGGTGTAGGTGAAGGTGTAGGTGTAGGTGTAGGTGTAGGTGTATAGGTGTATCTTTGCGCACCACAGAAATTTAGCACCACCGCTGACCATTGTTGCCGCCGCTACTGAATTCAAGTCACAGGCCACAGCATACTAGGAATTCAAGTCATAGGCCACAGCATACTAGGAATTTAAGTCATAGGCCACAGCATACTAGGATTCCGTTTGTTGCACCCCCTTACCCCATACCTATACATCACTCTTTCCCCATATTATCCCCAGTAGTATCCCCATAGTATGCCCATAGTATCCCCGTAGTATCCCCATAGTGTGCCCATAGTATCCCCATAGTGTCCCCATAATATCCCCAGTAGGGTTGGCCTGAACCGTATACGTACACCGTATATATGGTGATTTTCCTGCTAAAAATACCATATGTACACTGTAATACGTAAACTTATATGGCCCTGGCCCACCCTACTTTATCTCTTTAGTATCTTCCTCTGCTTCCCTTTGTTGCGCCCCCTTTCCCAACACCTACACATCACTCTTCTTCCCATAGTATCCCCTCTGTATCCCTTTGTTGCGCCCCCTTTTCCAACACCTACACACCACTCTCTCCCCATAGTATCCCCCTCTACGACCCTTTGTTGTGCCCCCTTTCCCAACACCTACACATCGCTCTCTCTCCTTAGTATCCCCCTCCGCTTCCCTTTTTTGTGTCCCCTTTCCCGTCACCTGCACACCACTCTCTCCCCCTACCATCATTTCAATTACCAGCGTCCCTCTCACGATGAGAAGATAAGAGACACAGACGCTTCTTAGATGTACAACATTGTTTCTAACGCTTCTGCTCGCAGCCTAGCAGCACCCGTCCCCCTCACCGAGCCTCCCCCGCAGCAAGGCCCACATCATCATCTTCATCAGCAGCACCACCACCACCACCATCTCCATTGCCATCATCGGCACTGACTGCAGCAAGACCAGCACCAGCATCACCATCACCATCGCCATCTCCATCATCGACACTGACAGCAACAAGACCAGCACCATCAGCAGCAACACCAGCAGTATCAGCAACAGCAGCGTCTTCCCAGCCAACCCCTCATCATCAGCCTTCACTCCAACGTAGGCATCGGCCATTAAGCCGAGTGGGGCGAGGGGAATCTATGCTGAGAAAGGTGCCAGTGCAGCCTTTGTTCAGCCGACCCCCCCCCCCTGCTCCCCAGGCAGACCTGAATCATGAACAGCAACAACAGGACCAGCAGCAGAACCCGCAGGCAGACATGCACCAGGATCAGCAGGACCAGCAGTCAGGCCTACAACAGGATCAGCAGGACCAACAGTCAGGCCTGCATCAGGACCAGTGTTTGGACTTGAACCAGGATCAGCAGGACCAACACCAGCAGGATCAGCAGGACCAAATCTCAGGCCTGCATCAGGACCAGCAGCTAGGCCAGCGTTTGGACCTGAACCAGGATCAGCAGGACCGACACCAGCAGGATCAGCAGGACCCGGAACAACAGGAGCACGGACAACAGGAGCAGCAAGTTGAGCTGTCACACCACCAAAACGACCAAGACCAGCTGCCCAGCAACAATCAGGGTGAGCTACCCCAGCAACACGATCAGCAGCAGGTCCTGCAACACGCCCAGCAGCAAGAGCAAGAGCAACGCGCCCACAAACGTGATCCCGAGGGCCAAGATGATTTTGCATTTAATTTGCCCCCTCCGCCCTCCCCTCCCTCACCGCCGGCCCCACCCCCTCCTGCACCCCCCGCTCTTCTTCAAGAAGCATCTCCTGTATC
>Ga0307947_1001579_pt1 | contig 18080 bp, 26 predicted proteins | sample OrgLakmetagen232_FD_201840 | JGI IMG/M metagenome (GOLD analysis project Ga0307947, IMG submission 201840) | Saline water microbial communities from Organic Lake, Antarctica - #232 | ecosystem: Environmental > Aquatic > Non-marine Saline and Alkaline > Saline | place: Antarctica: Organic Lake...
TGAGAGAGAGAGAGAGAGGCCTGCAAGGCGTTGCAAAACAACACGCATGTGCACGGGGGGGAAAGCGTGGACAGTGGGAGGGCAGAGGAGATGATTCATGTATGCATGTCTGTGTGTGTTTGTGTTTGTTTGTGCATGCATGTGTTTGTGTGTGTTTGTGTGTGTGTGTTTGTGTGTGTGTGTGTTTGTGTTTGTGTGTGTGTGTGTGTGTGTGTGTGTGTGAGAGATTGTGTGTGGCTTAGAACACAATAAGAGGGTTACGTATGGACGATGTGTGAGCCGGACACACACATACACACACAAGAAGGAAACATTGTACACACACACTCTCACACACGTACGCACACATTCCTTTCCTCCCCAGCAATATCTCACAGGCCCTCCCTGCCACAGTCTCCTTCCTAAACATGAAGTTCAAACACTGAACCTCCCTTACCTGCAGCAGAAGCAGTATCCTTCTTATCACCCTGCTCTGCTGCTGCTGCTGCTGCTGACGATGAAGGTTTGGAGAGTGAAAGGGACGCACCCGCTCCTTCACCATGCGAGCTCTTCTTTGCCTTCTTGGGTCGCCCCTCATCATCAGTCCCACCCTCTCCCTCGCTCTCCTCTTCGTAATCTTCCTCTTCCTCCTCCTCTTCTTCTTCCTCCTGTGATAGATGTGTGTATATCTGATACGTGTGCGCGTGCCTTTACACATCCGCAGTCCTCTCACTGACTCAAAGGTGTATGTATTTTAACTTGTGAGTGCCCGCGTCTGGTTATTGTTAGCTTCTCTGTGTGCCTGCATGTGTGTGTGTGTTTGTGTGCTTGTGTGTGTGTGCCTGCATGTGTGTGTGTGCTTGTGTGTGTGTGTCTGTGTGTCTGTGTGTGCATGCACGTCCTCTTCTTCCCCCTTGGTGACAAGAGCGGCACCGACATCACCCACGTGAGGTGAGTCAAAGGAGGCTCCGTCAGACTCTGTGCCTGTCTCAAGGTCAGGCAAGCCCTCAGAGTCCCGGTTGACTCTTGTGTTTGTGGCTGCAGCAGGGGCGCCTTCAGGCGCACCACCACTTGCAGGTTCCGTTGAGGGCCTCGTCAAGCCAGCCCACATGCCCATGACCTGCATGCAAGCACCAGCAAGCAGCTACTCAGCAAGCAGGATCCTGCCAGTCAGCAACGCGTTCAAGTTAACTGAACGTGTTGTGCCTTGCCAGCCCACCAACACGCCCATGCAACCCAAACGCGTGCACCAGCAAGCAGCTACTCAGCATGTGTGTACTAAACTGGATACCGCACAACCTTTGGTGGACTCCTCTGTGGCGCAGCTCACACACTCACAACCTGCTCAGCACACACACACACACAAACACACACGTTTCAATGTGCTGCGTTCGTGAGCAGCTTTAAAATTGCAGCTGCTGCTGCGGCGGTGGGCGATGTGAGGCCAACCGCAATGACTACAGCGGCAGACATGACGCACACGCAGCACGCATGAACACATGGTGCACAGCCGTCACATGACACATACGCAGCACACATGAACACATGGTGCACAGCCGTCACACGCGATAGTGAACAGCATGCGGTTGTAAGTAGTCAATTTCGGGTAATTCTTGCATCACTCATTTTGCCTCTCACCCAATTGCCTCTTTAAGTTACAAAGACCAGCCAACACCTTACGGAACAAAATCCACACACCTGGCGTGCCATTTCGTCAGGGCTTGCATGATCGTCCACGCCATGGAGCCCTTCCTCTATCGCCCCTTGATTTGCCATAATAAATGCCATGGTGGTGGACATCATGTTGCCCAGCACCTGCAAAGTGGATGTGTGTGTGTGTGTTTGTGTGTGTGTGTGTGTATGTGTGTGTGTGTGTGTGTGCATGTGTGTGTTTGTGCATGTGCGCGTGCGTGTGAGTACGTGACTATGTGTGTGTTTATATACGCACAGGGCAATTAGTAGAAGGGTGAGTGTGTTGATAGAGGAACAGCCTCACACCCGTAATAGATCGCGTGCTGATGACACCACAACCAGCTATCAGCCTTGACTGAGACAAAAGCAGTCTCACATTCATAAGAGCGCATCTAAACCGATTTGTTCATTCAGGTACATCTTGGCAGCGCTGCCAAGGTCCTGTGGAGGTAAGCAGTCAGCCGCCAACAACACAGCCCTACTCACCTGTCTCACAATACTGCCTTGCCAAACCTGCAGATGTTTCTGGAACGCATGCAATCTCTTGAGATTGCAGAGTGAGCAGTCAGTAAGCCGGTCCAAGGTCCCAGCCAACAACGAAGCCCCACTCACCTGTCTCACAGTACTGCCTGCCATGTCTGCAATACCGTCAGGGTAGGCATCCCCACGCGCAGCAGAGGTGGTGATGTACTGGTTCAAGCGATTGACCACAACAGACGACACGTCGTCTGACATACGGCTGACCATGGGGCCAATGAATTGCAGGGCTGCACTCATGGGGGATGTCCCTGCCTGTGTGTGTGCGTGTGTGTGTGTGTGTGTGAGTGTGTGTGCGCACGCGTGCACGTGTACGTGCATGCATGCGTGTGTGTGTGTGTGTGTGTGTGTGTGTGTGTGTGTGTGTGTGTGTGTGTGTGTGTGTGTGTGTGTGTGTGTGTGTGTGTGCGCGCGTGAATACGTGTGTTTGTGTGAGTATGTGTGTGTGCTGGAGGGAGAGCACATGTGGGTGGGTGTGAATGAGCTAGAGTTCATGTGTGCAATTCAGGAGAAAGAGTGTGTATGTGTGTGCGCACATTTGCACATTTGCACATAAGCACACAAAAGCCCGTGAGTGCGGGGTCAGCAGGTCCCAGGCACGTGGCGTGATTGTGCGTAAACAAGTGCCGTTTCTACGTACAAACGTCGTGAGATTTTTACGTAAGTAATGTTGTGGGATTTCTACGTGCAAACGTCGTGAACAATCAGGTTTCAGGGTCGCACTTTGCGCCTGCCCTAAAACTGTCTAAAATCCATTGCCACGAAGACCTCTGCTCGCGGACTGATCCCTGACCCCTTATGTAAGCAGACTCACTTCCCACCCCCTCCACACCTCCACCCACCTACCTTGCAGGAAATCTACAAGCTGTGTATCATACGTCTGCTGTGTGTGTATGTGTATGTCTGCTGTGTGACGTGCGTCTGCTGTGTGTGTGCCTGCTTTGTGCTTTGTCACATGAACCATGACAGACAGGATCTGCTTTTTGACCTTCATTCTTTTCACAGGAACACAAACATTCAGCTAACAAATTCCCTCCTGGATGCAGTGTACGTGCAATGCCTTCCTGCCTCATCAGGTCAACAATAAGCTGCCTGTCACACGATCCCTCTTCCCTCCACGCACACACACACACACACACACATTCTCACACGCACACACACACGCGCACACACAGCACACACATAACACACACACACACACATACACACACACACAAACACGCACGTGGCACAGCGCACGCACGCACCTCGCCAGATGAATCAGGAGCAGCGCTGCGTGCTCCGCGCCTGCCTCGAGTCCCCCTCCCAGCACCTGCTGTAGCAGCAGTAGGGCTGGGCTGACTGCCTGTTGCGCGCTGTGCTGCTCTGCTGCTGTTGTTGCTGCTGCTGCTGCCAGTGGTGTCGGTGGAGGGGGGAGGAGCGCCTGCACCTCGCCCTGTGGGTGCCCGGTGGGATTAAAGTAAGTTTGTATGCGTGCGTGTGTACGTGAAGAGTGTTTGTGCGTGTGTGTGTATGTGTGTGTGAGGTTTTCTGTGTGTACGTCAGGGTTAAATGAATGATATGTACGCACGCGTCCTGTGTGTGCATGCAAGGTGGAGGAATGAGGGGCACTTATGCGCATCGAGGTGGAAGGATGCAGCACGCAAACACGTAAACACACAGGTAACACACACAAGCACACACGCGTGCACACACACACACACACACACACACACACCTGTGCCACCTATGGCCTGTCAACCACAAAAGTAAACATGAAACAGGCGCACAGGTGCATGTACGTACACAGCACGGAGGCACACCTGCTTGTGAGGTTGGCAGGAGGAGTGAACGGGGGTGCAGATATGACACCACCCATGCATAGGCGCGCACACACACATACAAACAAGTACACACATAGCACACAAACACGTAAATACACACATACACACACACGTGAACTCATACACGCACGCACAAACACATACACACCCACACACCTTGTGAAGATGGCGCGGGAGGTGCAAATGGCATTGCCATAGCACCTCCCATGAGTTGCTGAAGCAAGGGACCTATCTGGGAAGGGTCCCCCAGCTCGACCGTCACACCTTGCGGCATGCCCCCTTCTCCTGCAGTTCAGAGCACACACACATAGGAGCACGCACATGTGGAAGCGTTGAAGTCACTGACGTCCAGCTCGACTACCACACCATGCGGCATGCCCCCTTCATCTGCAGCTACAAACACACACATTAAGAGGAGCATGCATATGTGGATTCGTTGCAGCAACTGACATTCAATTCCATTCTCACACCCCCGTGGCCTGCCCCTTTTTTCTGCAGTTACAGACACACACAAGAGCATGCAAATGAGCACTAAGGCGTTGTAGTTGTAGTCATAAGGAGAGACTGGGTTGGAGCGTGAAAGTTTATCGAGCGTGCCATTGTGCCCTGCAGGAGCAACACAGACAGAGGTGTGTGTGTGCGTGTATGACTCAGCCACAGCACATTGTGTGCACAGGAACACCTTGCGCATAAGGAAGAGCTTGACTCAAACGTCACACACACACACACACACTCACACACACACACACACACACACACACTGGGCACACCCTCATCCGCCGCCCATGGGAACACCAATTTGTATTTGGAAGAGCTTGACTCAAACGCCACACACACTGGGCATACCCTCATCCGCCGCCGCTGCAGGCACATGCCCGCACCTACACTCACACCCATACACCTACACCAACACCTATACACCTATACACCCAAACCCACACCTACACCCACTCCCACGTCCACGTCCACGCCCACACTCACACCCACACTTATCCATAACGCATTCACAAAGCCTGCTCACCTTGGCCAGGCATGCCCCCCATTTGAGTCATCATCGGCCCCAGCATCGCTTGCAGCCCCTCAGGAATGCCTGCCTGCATGTGAACCCCTCCATGCCTGCCTCCTCCCCCACCTTCTCCTGCAGGAACACACACGCACACACACGTGAACACACACACATGAGAGATTTCCAACGTCCTAGATGCATCTCACTCCTTCCTGCCTTGCTCTTTCCCTACCCTGCGAACAATCTTGAATAATGGCTTGCAACAGGACTTACCATCCGTTGAGGCCCCCCCTAATGGCCACTAGCAATCCAATAAGATGCCTTTGAAACCTAAACTAAACCAGATTAGTGCAGGACCCCCACCCACGACTACACGTACGCCACCCTATGTCTTTATTCCCTCAGTTACAAAGCTATCTCCAGTACACAAACAGCGTGTAGGGCACTTTTTTAAACATTGGGTTGATTCCTGATGCACGTACAAGCTGACAGATCAGGAATATCAGGAAGCAGAGGGAGGCTTGGAATTTATTTCTTATTATGCATGACCTGCAATGATAACACACGCCCTTGCCACCAGGGCCCATGCCCTCACTCCCCATACATTACAAGGGTTGACCAGAACGGTATATATGCACCGTATATGACGTATAATTGGTGGATTCCCTGCCAAAAATACCGTATATACACCATATAAATTGGTTCTGGCCACGGTTCTGGCCAGCCCTATACACTGCTGCTTTGGCTGGCAACAATGCCATGCGCGAACACACACACACACACACACACACACACACACACACACACACATGTGTGCCTGCTTGCACGCACGCGAGTACGTCCTGCACCATGTAACTCAAATGTGTAACATGAAATGCTTTCGTCCTTGAACACAATGACTTCGATAAAAGGCACCATAGCAATCAGAGACGTGCGCTAAAGGGTCTGTGCTTGCTCGACCGCACGTAAATGCCCTTAATGCTATCATACCCTGCACATTCTTGACAAGCATTCCACCAGCCCTTTTTGTGAATCAAGTGTCATAATTGACTGTGGGCTGCACCAACACCCAAGTACCACGCCAAATATGAAGGGCGGCCCCTCTGTCATGTCGGATCAACACTCTGACACGTCACCAAAACAATTGCACCAACACCTGCACCTAAATAACCACAAGGAGAAATGTCATCTCTAATACATAGGGTTGGCCAGAACCGTATATGACATTTCGTATACGGTATTACACAGTATATATACCGTATATATACTGTATAACCGTATACAAACCGTATACACCGTATATATATGGATATCCTCAGAATTAATTCATAGTGGGGTCATTCTGCAGCTCTTGAAGAGCTGAGCTCGCGTACCCAATAGAGATTTACCAAAAAATGAAAGGTCGGGGAGCTAGGCCTGCCTAAACTCAAAAAGAACAATAAAAGGTTTATACGCCGTATATATACGGCCCTGTGTTAAACCCATTTATACGGATACGGATACGGATACGGTGGCTCCAACATATATACGGCCGTATTATATACGCCGTATATATATCCGTATACGAATTTGGCCAACCCTAATAATACACAGCAATATAATAATCATTACATCCAAGCACCCCTGGTTCAAGGTTTCCCTGCACCAGCAACAGCACCAGCACCGAAACAACCACCAACTGAAATGTCAGCTGCCCCCTTCAAGCACCCCTAAGTCGAAAATTACCTGCACCTGCACCAGCGTCAGTACCAGTACGGGTACCAGCACCAGCCCCTGCTGGTCCTGTGGCTGCTGCTGCCGCTGGGCCCCTCTCGCGGCCACCCCCTGTTGGTGCAAGGGGAAAACAACACACACACACGCACACACTGTAAGAGCCCTTCACCAGCAGGTGCGCAAAATATGAGAGAATCAGCTATTATGCACAAATTTTTGAGAGGGCAGTGCCATGTCAATGCATGCTCTGGGATGCCAGCGCACCCAAACCCCGACTCAACCCACCCCATCCCGCACCCACGCCTGCATCCACACATTAAATCGCGGCGACGGAGATGGCGGTGGACAAGTATTCACATGCGCACACAACACTCTAACACCCCCCACCCACCCACTCACACATACTCACACACATATACACACACACACACACACACACACATACACACCAGGTCGTGACGACGGCGGCTGCGTTGCAGCGGCAGCTGCCCCAGCTGCAGCTGGCGGAGGGCCAGCACTCATACCTCCACCCATACCTCCCATCCCTGCCAAACCCATGGGCCCTAGTGGAATGCCTAAGCTGCCGAGGAGGGCCTCAATGTTCATATTCAGAGGGCCCCCTGGCATGGAGCCACCCATGATGGGGATGCCATCATCTGTGGGGTGCAGGTGAACACACGGATGGCAAAACGATTTGAATATATCTGTGTGGCCATGAGGCATGTCGGCATGGGCCATTCATGATGGGGATGCTGTCATCTGCAGGGTGCAGGCCATGAGGACAGCAAAGGCAGGAGACCCCTAGACGTGTGTGTGTGTGTGTTTGTGAGTTTGTGTGTCTGTGGGGGTTGACCCACGGGCTTGCGTGGTTGTGGAGTATCTTGACATGGACTGGGGTATGACTCATGACGGGGGTACCGTTATCTGTGGGGTGCAGGTGAGGACAGGGATGACGAGCCACAAATTCTAAAATAAAAAAAGATGCAGACATTGACAGCCACTCTGTCACTCACCGAAATACATGGACGGGGAGGCGGAAGCAGCCCGGGGAACGAGAGGAAGGAAGGAGGGGGCAGAGCCTGCGTAAGAAGGTGAGGAAGAGGGGTGCACTGTGGCATGCTCGATGAAAAAGGGAGTGGTTTTGCATTCAGACAATTGATGGAACCACAAAAAGGAAGGAGGGAGCAGAGCCTGCGTAAGAAGGTGAGGAAGAGGGGTGCACTGTGGCATGCTCAATGGAAAAGGGAGTGGTTTTGCAATCAGATACAATAGATTGGACGAGAGGAAGGAAGGAGGGGACAGAGCCTGCGGATGTGCATGACTTTGCACCCAGATATAAGATTTGGCCTACGTGATGAGAGGAAGGGAGGTAATAGTGTTAAAGCAAGAGTGCCTCCTTAAAAGGGTTTTTTGCGTCAGATGACGTGTTTACAAAGGCGACAAAAAATTAAAAGCCTAAGGCTGATCCAGCAGGCTGTGGTTGCCAGCAAGCCGTGGAGACATTGTTTGAACTCCACACAGGAGCAGCTGGCGTATTCACAAAATCCCATCACGGTTACTGCACTCTCATAAGAACTGCACTATCAGGCTGGATGATAAGAGGCCGCATGACTCGCCATGATGTTGCTTAGGCCAGCAACGACGGTGTACGGTGTACACTTGTCCTCGCACGTTTCACAATGCAACATATAACTCCAACGTATGACACACCATCAGTCTGAGTGACAGAGGCCCCGTGTTTTCGGCATTAGCGCCACGAGTTGCTGAAGTCAGCCACAAAATGTACACTTGCGCTCACAGGGATTCCAATGCAACATAACTCCAGACGACTACGCACCATCAGGCTGGATGACAGAGGCCGTGTTGTTGGCCAGTGCCATGATGTTGCCAGAGTTGGCACATGACACAGCAGAAGCGATGCGGGCTAGCTCTGTGAGGAGAGCAGCAGAGGCGTGCAGCTGCGAAGCCAGGCTGCGGATGTTGGCCTGTGAAAAGTGCAGGGGGTGCGTGTGTGGTGTGAGTGTGCGGTCTTGTGCCCAAGGATGAGTGCCCAAGGATAAACTCAGAACAATGCGTGCACGCATGTATGGTGTGAGCGTGCGGCCCTGAGCCCAGGGATGAGTTTGGAAAGAGTGTGCACGCATGTTTGTGCACTGCAGGATCACATGTTGGCAGCGAAGGTGAGAGCGTGTGCGTGTTGTATTTTGTAGTTGTTGCACATGCATGCATCTGCATATGCGTATGCATGGTATGAGCAGCACAGACAAGAGTGCGTTGTGTTGCAAATATGCAAACATGTGTTGCAAGCACATGCACTCTGTGGCAGGGTTGGTCGTGCTTCTGAATAAAGAGGCGCCTACACACATAAGTTGATGTGTGTGTGTGCTTGTGCGTCTCACAAAACGTGTCAAGCTGCACCGTCCTCTACACAGAAGAACATCAAAAGGTTTACAAACTGTGTTGAGAGTACTTCTATGTGCGTGCTTGTGTGTGTGTTTGTGTGTGTTTGTGTGTGTTTGTGTTTGTGTGTGTGCATGTGTGTGTGCGTGTGTGTGCGTGTTTGTGCGCATGCGTTGTTGCATGAGTGACTAGTGCGCACCTGCTGCGTACTCGAGCGCGTGGTTGCTGGGGTAGAGGCTAGCAGTGTGGAAGACAGCTCACGCATTTGAGGTTGTAGGTTGGCCACCAAATGTGTGTCCGCCCTGCAAGCATGTATGCACGTTTGTATGTTTCATTGAGCGCGTAGATGAATGAAAGAGAGAGGAACCAAACAGTTTTGCACGTGACACTGTAGGGTGGTCTCTGAGTTTGCACTCTCAATGAGATCAGTATCGTGTTCTACATACAAAAATAATACTTTTGAATCTTGGTCTGAAGAAGTGCCTCCTACTGCTACGACCACCTCAGAAAATACAGATGCACACCACACACACACACACACACACACATACACACATACACACACACCACACGCACATACATACTCACACACCTGCGTAGAAGCTCTGCCAAAGCAGCCACTGCCAGAGGTAAGTACCGGTACTGTATCCGGCTGCCACTACTACCACCACCAGCGTTTTGGGGAGCAGCAGGCCCTGCGCGGTTGGCAGCACGACCTGCCTCCTGTAAGGACAGGCACGGACAGTGGATAGCATGTTGTGTACATGTGCGTGTGTGTGCATGTGTGTGCACGTGTGTATTTGTGGGTGGGTGAGGGTGGGGGGGGGGGGGTTCCTGCATGTGTACTGCAAGTGCGTGTATTTGGGGGGGTGCGTGTTTGTGTGTGCGTATTTGTGGGCGTGTGTGTTTCTGTGTGTGCATGTGTGTGTGTGTGCACATATGGGTATGACTTTGTGCATTGGCTACGGGAGTCCAGGGGAGGGCAGCATAAGGGCGTAAGAGTATGCGGAGGCCATATGGCTGCCATACACACACAGATCAAACAAACGACGTGTGGGCTTGCGAGGTAGCTGGTACAGACAGTGTGCGCAGATCGGCGTGAGTGAGGCACGATGCAAATTCAAGCACATTGCACATTACGGCATGTTGCAGGTTTAAACACGCTGCGCAGGTGGACATGTTGCATGAGAGCCTACAGATCAGTATGAATGAGGCGCGATGCAGATTCAAACAAGCTGCGCAGGTGGACACGCTGCATGAGAATCTCTTTGGGCCCCTTCCCACGGTGCGGGCAAATATGTTGCGCTGGTTGTGTGTACAACTCACATTGTACAACTCACAAGAACAGAGAGCCACTGGGTCAGCAGGTCTTCCCATGCCAAAGCCCCCTTAAATAGTGGCAATAAACTGCTTATCCACTACGAGCAATAAACTGTCCATCCGCAAGTGGCAATAAACTGTTCATCCTTTAGTGGCAATTAACTGTTCATTCACTACTAGCAAGAAACTGTTCATCCACTGCTAGCAAGAAACTGCTCATCACTAGTGGCAATTAAACGTTCATTTACTACTAGCAATAAACTGTCCATCCACTAGTGGCAACAAACTGTTCATCCACTATCAAGCAGATGTGGCGCATGTGCAGGTGTTGGCAGTGTTTCTCCAAGCATGAGGGAGTTACGCATGATTGAGCCAGCATGCCACACAAAGCATGACGCACTCAAGACAAACCCCCTGCATGAACCCTTTCCCTGTGCCCCCATTTGCCGTGCGTGCAGGTGGGAGGAGCAACGGGTTGTTGGCATATTCCATATGCGTACACATGCTAAATGATATGCTGCAAGTGCCCTTTCCCTGTGTTTTCCCACTTACTGAGCGAGCCGAGGGGTTGGCAGGGGTTGTGGTGGTGCGGGTCGTGCGCGTAGTTGGACGTGCTGCCCCCGTGCTTTGTTGGCCGGTGGCAGAGGACGTGAAAGTAGAGGAGGTTGTGCTGGTGCTGGTGCTGTTGCTGGTAGAGGTCGTGGTGGTGTGAGGGGGGGTCGAGGGGGCGGGGATGAGACCAGCGGGGGCAGCCATGGACTGGTCCAGCAAGGCCTGTACCAGTCCATGGCCAGGGGGGGGGGGAGTTTAGATGTCCAAGGAGGCTTTGGGGTAGCAGAAGGAGTGGGATGGGGCCAGCAGAGTCTGACATGAATTAGGTAAGCAAGGGCTGCATGCTACTATTTGGACATGATTCAACACACACCTGCCCTCAACAAGGGAACATGCAGCCATGATTGCTGCCGCCCCTTGCCAGACAGGACGGCAAAAATGAGAGACTTTTGTGCCTTAGGGGTCTCTCCCTCATTCAGGAAAATGCTTTTGTTTGTCGCATGAAACGTACGACATAAGTGTTGAAGTAAAAGAGGAAAGGCAGCACGATAAAGACACTTGCACTCATCCTGACAGGCACAATCACGTGCACACAAACACGATCACACACACACACACATACACACACACACACACACACACACACAAACACACAAACGCATGCACAAAAGCAACTGCAATGAACTGGTAAGATACCCAGCTACACACAGGCACATACACGCACACAGACATGTTCAAAAAAACACACATGTACACACTTGTATACACACGCTTGCAGTGAAACGGCAGGCACAATATGCAAACACATTCACACAAACCTGCAGTTGACCTGGCAGGTAAACACCGCGCAGCACGTCCTGAATGGACTCTGTCAGAGTGATCAGCAACTCCTCTGGTGGGTTACCTGTGTGTGTGTGTATGCAGCAGGCACGGCAGCGTATATTGTGTGCAGTTTGATGTGCCACTGCTGACCTGGCAGGTTCACACCACGTACACAAGCACACGTGTGGTGCAGCTGCAAGCGATCAGCTGAGAGTGAGTGCATGGCCAAAGCTGCACGCGGTACAAGCTGAGCAAGTGAGGGAGAAGATCACACTCAACCATGCAACAAACACGCACGCAAATGCTTAAACATATACACACACGCACACTCGCACACGCGCGCACAACACACGCACTTAGTGCCAGCGAGGAGAGGGGCATGGGCGTAGGGTTGAAATCAGCGGACTGCAGGCGCTGCAGGTATGCCCCAAACGTGGTCAGCAGGTGCGGCATCTCTTCAACGGGCACCTCCAGCCCAGGGCCTCCTAACCCTGCGCCTGTATGACCACCAGCAGCAGCAGCAGCAGCAGCAGCAGCAGCAGCACCCGAGCTACCATTACTACCACGAGAGGGAGGGCCCCCAGCAGTTGTTGTTCCGCGGCTGTTGCTGGTCCTGTTGCCGCCACCACCGCCACCACCTGCTGCTGCTGTTGCTGCTGAGGGGGGAAACCCGGGGGGGGCGGTGAAGGAGGACATCACGCCTTGTAGGAACTGCATACGATAAGTGTTTGTTTGTTTGTTGTTTGTGTACGTGTAAATGTGTGTGTGTGTGTGTGTGTGTGTGTGTGTGTAAAGGAATATAAGAGCTAGAGGCAGGAGAGCGCACGCAAGATGCCAGCTTGCAAACACCATGATTACACAGAAGCAAGGGATCCCCAGCGCAAAGATAGGGGACAAGCTATACGCAAACATGCACACCCACTCTAATTTGGCAAAGAAGATAATTTGTTTCATGCTATGTGCACTCGTGCACTCAAGCTAGCCATTTAAATAGATGCAATTTTTGATAATCTCTCTGCACAAACCTTTCATACCCACCAACCAACGCTCTGCAAGCACTCACACAGAACCATACACAAGCGCACCAGAACAAAACATATGCGCGCATTTACCGAATAAATATATGGTAATGATAGCAGGGGAAATTCCATGTATACTGCACAATGCATATATACAAAATCGGCTAGCCTCAACCCTCACTCTTCACCCACCCTGTTCATGTCCCTCTGCTCTGTGCCTGTGCTCGCGCTTGGAGTTGTGCTTGTTGCTGTGTGTATTTATGTGGGTGTATTTGTTTGCCTGTTTTTGTGTGTGTGTGTGTGTGTGTGTGTGTGTGTGTGTGTGCGTGTGTGTGTGTGTGTGTGTGTGTGTGTGTGTGTGTGTGTGTGTGTGTGTGTGTGTGAGAGAGAGAGAGAGAGAGAGAGAGAGAGAGAGAGAGAGAGATGCGTGTGTATAGTGGTAACTAGTAGTATGCGCGAAGTAAATACTGGTATTTTAAATTAACCTCCTAAATTTTGAGGGCACATAGCTGACCTGATGTGGAGGATGGAGGGGGGGGAGCGTCTGGAGAGCGGATCACCAAGTGCACCGTATCATCATCACGGATGCCTGCGAGGCAAGACACACAAGTGCACAAAGAACATTGTGGTGAGGAAAACACCACCCAGTGCGCTGTATGATCGTCAACGTACCTGATGCATGTGATTAGACGAGACGCACGAGTGCACAAAGGAAGCTTGTCGTGAGGAACACAGGGACATCAGAGGGAGCAGACACATGAGCACCTCAATGTCAACGTATCATTAGGTTGCTCAGTTCTAACTCAGCCACTTGTTGATAAATAGTCCATGCCTGCTGGCAACAAATACATGACAGAAGTGCGCACACCCTCAAGCACTTTAGCACGCGTCACAAAATTGCACAAGCAGGAAGCAAGAAGAGCTCTGTCCCATTCAGCTTATTTGTGAGCACCCTGTCAAACGTATGCTTCAATAAAAGTGAGCCTCGTTCAAAAGATGAATGATGCATTGTGAGATTGTGAGAGTGCTGTATTAGAATAAGTTCAGATAAGGTAATATAAGTAAGACAACTCAAGAGTGCTCCCTCATTGTCTGCATAGCTTGCCATGGGCATAAACGCAAATGCAGGTGCGCGCGCACGCGCGCACACACACACACACACACACACACACACACACACACACACACACACACACACACACACACACACACACACACACGCACACACACACACACACACACACACACACATCTGTGCACTCACCTGCACGCTCCAGCGTTTCCTCATCATCACTGCATGGCCTGCCGTGGTAGATGAGCCTGAGCCTCTCCTTGGGGGCATGTACCAAGGACACGAGCTTGTCCTTCAAGTCCGAAATTTTATCCTGTAGTATATACATGTGTGCGCAGGCATCGAACAGTGTACGTGCGTATGTTAATGTGTGTATGTTTGTGTGCGCGTGTGCATGTGTGCAATTGTACAGATGTGCGTGTGTACGTGTGTGATTGCGTGTGTAGATGTGTGTGTGTGTGTGTGTGTGTGTGTGTGTGTGTGTGTGTGTGTGTGTGTGTGTGTGTGTGTGTGTGTGTGTGTGTGTGTGTGTGTGTGTGTGCGTGCGCACGCGCGCGCATGTCTGCTTGATGGAAATGCTGTAGGAAAGCTTTGAAAGGCAAGGAACGGCAGGCGCAGATCTGCAGGCCATCTCATGTGACATGGCTGTGGACATGAGCGAAAACTGGATGGGTGTGCTTCTGACGCCGCCCCGCATATGGAAATGCTCATGGAACACTGGTCCCTATGTTTGCCGATATGCACAAACCTGGCTACGCATGAAGACCTCGTAGTTAGCAGGCTCCATGGTTTTGACCTGCGTGTACGTGTGAGCGCACGTGCGTGTCCGGCTCTCTTTCTCTCTTTTGCACACGCTGGTGTGCTCCACGCAGGGTACACTCACCTTGACCTTGATCATGCCTCTCTCACTGCTTCTGCTAGCCATAATGTGCGACACCTCTCCCCAGCCAAGATGCAGTTTCTAAACAACTACAGAGCAAACCAACAGGTTATATTACGAAGCCGTATGAGTTTCCATAGTATGAATGATATAATAGCAATCCTGATTTCTGATGGGAAAATTTGGTTGAAATGAGAAATGCAGGGGCCTTGCAAATTCCAAATGGAAATGAAATTATTACTGGAAATATCAATTGAACGCTAGTAGGAGCATTCTGTTTTGGACTAAACTAGGCAAGCGGGTTGCCCCACAACAACACACCCCTAGCTCTACAGCAACACTACAGCACTACAGCAAAATGAGCAAGCGTAGCCGGGGTGCAGCCATGCTTTTAGCTGCTGGAGGCGAACTGCCAGGCCCTCCGTCAGTCTCTTCGCCCAAGCCACCTCACAGCACGCCTCAAAACCCATCTTCCCCCCCTGCGAAGCGTGGGAGGGAGCACAAGATGATGCCCCCACAAGCCAGTCCGGTGAAGCCCGTCTCTCAAGGCCTGCCAGAACACCTGCAAGCCTTGCAGAGAGTTTTTGGTGAGTAGCGTAACAGCATTTAACGTCTCACTTTAGACACATTCACATACACCTCAAGACAGGAGTGTTTCAATGTACACCACTGAATCCTTGTAGCTCAGCTAGTGTCACACACACATTGTCGAAGTTTACGCACACACGCCTCACACGCTGCATGCAGAGCTGATGCTGTCTGGGCGAGGGCTCCTGAAGAGGAGAACTGAGAAGGTGACAGCTGCCTCGCTGGCACCCATTGTCGAGTCTGTCACAAAGCGCAACTTCAAGGTAAAACTCACCTGCCAGGCGCAAGTATCACACGCACAATTGTGTGCCACATTCACCCTCACCCTTCAATCAGCCCTCCATCCCACCAATACCCACCTATCCCTATGCTGCAACGCAATGTTAAGATTCCATTACGAGTTTGCTTATTTTTTCTTGTGCACGCTTGCTGTCACACCTGCGGAATTCCCCCGCCCTCAGGTGGAATTTATCCAGCAGATCAAGTTCCTCTACCCACAAGCGTATGACTGGCAGTACATACGAGTGCCATCCGAGAACGAAAAGAACAAGTGGGTCTGAAGCTTTTCTGATGCCTGTTGTTTGCGCACTGCCTCACCCACTATTGTGCCCGCACGCCAGGCCTGCAATTTGTATACTGGTGTTCTTGCCACTGTGCGCACGTGCCCACTTGCGCTGTTTATACTTCTGTTCAGCCGATGTGCTTTATTATGTCAAGCTCATTGTTTTTTAGCCTGCGTAAATATGTTTCCTTCACTGTGCGTGAATGCGCTGTGCATGCCCCTGCTGCACTTCTTTTTGCGCTCAAAAACATACACACACACACACACTTCAACACACACAACACCATGCACGCATACAGGCTGGAGTACCACCTGCTATTGCAGTTTGAGCGCACAGCCACCCCAGGGGGATCTCGCCCAGGAGCCAGTGGCAGCAGTGGCGGGAGATTGAATGAAGCCACAGAGCGTGCAGAGCTGCTTTTTCGGGCCACCGAGTGGTTTGAAAAGCAGAAGGTACGCCTGAAATTTACACAAGTGAGGACATTGTGTGTTTGCGTGCGTATGTGTGTGTGCGTGTATGAGTATTTGTATACGTGTATTTGCGTGTGCGGTTACTTTCCAGGGGCATATTTTTTCAGAAAGGTGATATCACAAAAGAAAAGGGTACAGGTAATGCAGAAAGCTCTTTCCTGGGGGTGTGAAGTGCGGTGTTTGCTTGCCCTCTCAGTTTACATCAAGCTAGTGAGCGTGCAGAAACTGCTGTCTAGGCCTGCTTTTCAATTTGATATACGCGCACGTGCGCGCACGCTTACACACACACATACACACACGCACGCACGCACACAAGCACACACACACACACACACACACACACACACACACACACACACATGCACATCTACACAGGCTGAAGGCGCCCCCCGGGACACCCCTGTGCCCTGTGCCCCCCTACCCCCCAGAGACAATTGCATGGTCGTGAGTGGTAGCCCCGTCCATGGCAGCCGCCGCATGTCCATCTCCCCGGCCCATCTTCGCAACTCGTTAGCCCTGGCGCAGGGTGTGGGCTCGCAAAAAATGGCACAGCAGCAGCAGCAGCAGCAGCGGCAGCTCGCTGCTGGAGGCTCCCCTACCACTCAGCAAGGGAGCAGAGGAGGTGCGTGCCATGTGCTTGTGTGTTTAAGCATGGTGTTTGCAATAAGGTGTACTTGGGGTGTGGGCGGTAGGTGTGGATGGGAGGGTGGCAAATATCAATCGGCAAGGGAGCAGAGCAGGTGCGTGCCGTCTGCTTGTGCGTGTTTGGGGTAAGGTGTACTTGGGATGTGAGCGGTAGGCGGTAGGTGTGGATGGGAGGGTGGAAAATATCAAGCAACAAGGAAGCGAAATTGTCGTGTGCTTGTGGTGTAGTTGGAAGTCCGCAATCTTATGGGGGGGATGTTGTGCTTGAAAGCTGCCTGCATTGGAGAATGCCCATCGATCAATCCCATTCAGCAGAGAGTGCAAGAGGTGTCTTTGTGGGCTGTTGGTAGGTGCTGTGGTGTGTGTGTCAATAATCGTCAGACCTCGTTTGAACCAACCAGGGCATACAATAGTAATATGATAGGGACGTTTGGTGGTGTGATAGTAGGTGCAAGGGTGTGTGTGTGCGCAAGTGTCTTCAATATTGTCTGCCTAATTAAGATCAACCAGCAAGGTCGTACCACAGGTGCATTTGGTGGTGTGGTGGCAGGTGCAGAGGTGTGTGTGTTATGGTTTGTGTTTTGAATCAACCAGAAGAAAGTACAAGGATTACGTTTGTGGTTTGTCAGTGCAGGATCTCACATTCGTCGCTGTCCCATAACACCTTTCCTCTGTTTCGTATGTGTGTCTGTCGCAGCAGCAGCAGCAGCAGCAGCAGCCGGAACCTCCCCCACCACTGCCGCCCTCCACTCCCACCACCTAGCAGGCAGCAGCAGCAGACCTTTAGCAGGGCCTGGAAGCGGGTCAGTCCTCCCCACCCCCTCCTCCCCCACCGCTTCCCGCTTGCAACAGCGTCAGAAAGCCACTGAGGGTAGCACCGGTACAGGGCAGGACAGGGGAAAAGTGGCTGGGGCTGGGGCTGGGGCTTGTAATAATGCAGTTGAAGGGGTGGGTGGCAGCAGGGCCCTACATCCAACCTCAGGGGGGGGGGACAAGGGT
>Ga0307947_1001580_pt1 | contig 18079 bp, 18 predicted proteins | sample OrgLakmetagen232_FD_201840 | JGI IMG/M metagenome (GOLD analysis project Ga0307947, IMG submission 201840) | Saline water microbial communities from Organic Lake, Antarctica - #232 | ecosystem: Environmental > Aquatic > Non-marine Saline and Alkaline > Saline | place: Antarctica: Organic Lake...
AGTCGGTATCAGAGTTAGAAGAAGAGGAAGAAGAGGAAGAAGAGGAAGACGAAGAAGATGAAGACGACGATGAGTCAGAGTCAGAGGAGGAATGCTTGCGTTTGCGATCCTTGCTGCGTTTCTTGGATTTCTTGGACAGTTTCTTCTTATTCAGGGTTGCACGCTCCGGTGCTCCGACGGCCAATCGGAGCCGGAGCCGGAGCCGGAGCCGGAGCCGGCTCCGCTCCTGCACCGGGCTCCGTCTTTTGAAAAATATATTTGATAATTGGCCCAACGATTAAAAATCACACAACTAACAATGCCATTGAAGTATATGAAATATTTTAAATGCATAGGGCCTGGCAAGGGAAAGATATCAGGCTATGTACAAAGTCTTACTCCTCACAAGAAGTGGAGGCCATGCAGCTGCTGGACACCAAGTTTGCAGAGGTCACAAATGCACAGAAGAAGCAGCGTGTGGAGGACCAGAGTGACCCTCTGCTTGACCCTGGAACCTCTACACAGGCTGCACCTGCCTCACAGCGGTCTGGCACTTCACAACAGCGTGCACGCACCCCTGCCTCCGCACTTGCACGCACACATCTCTGCCTGCGCAAAGGCAGCTCACCCATTCTGGCTCTCTGCTTCCGCAAAGGCAGCTCACCTTTCCTAGCATGGCCATTGCAGAACGACACAATAAAGCAAACTTGCAGCTCGGCATGCTTTTCTATGGCTGCAGCATCCCCTTCAACGTTTCACGCAGTCCTTTGTTGAAGCGTGCACTGCAGAGCGTGGCTGAGACTGGGCCTGGCTTTAAGTCTGTCTCCTACAACGCTTTGCGTGGCAGTATCCTGGACAAGGTGCGCTATGGGCACTCTTTTACAGCAGAACCTTGTTTTGGCATGATCCTTGGCTTGCATTTAAAATGGAAGGTAAATAAGACCTTTAACATTCGTGCATTATTAGGCATTATTAGGGGGAGGGAGAAGAAGAGGAGAGCGTGGTTGCGCCACGCTCTACTCGCCCCAAGCGTAAAAGTAGGGCGCCCAAGAGGGATTAGGTTGTTAATGTTTGAGTTGTGCTTTTGCCAAATTTAAAGGCTTTAGCAAAATTTGCGCCTTTGTAATCCAAACTAAACTAAAGGCTTTAGCAAAATTTGCGCCTTTTAGGAGTGAGATTGGGGTTGTGTGCAGTGACACCTATATCATATTTCTTTAGATGTTGAAGGCCTGAGGGACTGGACCTAGTATTTTAATGATCCTGCACATTTCCCTTAATGTTTTGTGTTCCGTTTTAGATATTAAAGGCCCCCACATTAATAAAAATGAGCCACCCTGGTACCGAGTACCGTTAAGCTCCTCCACCACAGAAATATAGAATCAGTGGGGGTTAAGGGCTTGAAAAGTGAAAAAGGAGAGGATCATATTGGTAGTAATTAGTTTATATCCATGCTAATTGTGACAGAACACATATTAATGTTTAACCGCTAGGACCTCGGTAAAATTGTAGTTGTAATGAGTGTGTTTTAATCAGTTTCAGGCAAATTCAACATTGTGGAGACACAGCATCAGCATGTGAGTGAAAAAAATGATCTGGTTGGTCTACTTTCTGGAGGCTCCGGAGCGGAGCGGAGCCGGAGCGTGCAACCCTGTTCTTATTAGCCTCTTTGTTTATTTCTGGCAGGGCGCGTATCAGGTTCAGGTTCATCATTAGTGCCATACGCATGATCATTGCCATTGTCCCCATCAGGAGCAATATCGACTTCTTCGTGCAAATATCCATCATCTCCACCACGGCTCCTAGTTCTAGGTCTTGAAGGGGGAGGAGGGGGGAGAGCATCGATAACAATCACATTGCCACCAGGTTGTGCACCACCACGACCACCACCACGACCATGACCACCACGACCACTCTTCCCTGCCATGAACAAAATTGATTGCCGCAGCAGTGATAATGGGGATAGCGTCAAAGAATTCTCATCGTCCAGCAAGTCGTAGGAGTCGTTAAAACGGATAGCCCAGAACATGACCAGCATCACCGAAGCGAGAAAGTACGTGAGGCTCATCCCAAAATCTGGCGGAAACTGTCGTAAGGTAGTGGGGTCCGAAAATTCAGACGCAAAAAGGCGCGTGTCAAACGTACGCCCAGAATCAATGACGGCTGCCCCGACAACGAGTCCCCAAGCCAGAGATACGACGTGCGCTCTCATGAAACTCAACATGGTCGATGAAAGGGTCACAAAGGTGCGGGAGAGGAGGAAGTAGGAGTCAGTGGCAAGTTCAAAAGCGAGTGCCCCGCCGTGTACAAGCCAGGTTGTATGTAGCCTCCTCCATCAGGGCTGTAGCGAGCCCACCAGCGAACGATGCGACAGAGTCAAGAGTCTCAAGCGTCAGAAGCGAGAAAAGCAATGAGACAAGGGCCCCCTGGGCCGTGGTTCGAGAATTGGGGCGCATAGCGCCTTGCAGGAAGCGACCTAGAATAGAAGTAAGCTAAAGAGAGAGTTGTGTTCTCCAAGGAATAAAAAGAATGGAGAAGGGAAGCAGAAACCGGAGAAAAGCAGAAAGTGAGAACATCTCACTTTATGCTACACTTCAAGAACCTGAGTTCAAGTGTTTCACACTGAACTCATAAGATCCGAAACTTGACATAATGACAACGGGTTGGTTCTAAGGAGTGGCAGGGGGCAACCTCGGAGAGAGACCGAAAGCACTTCAGCAGCACTGCCAGCCGCCACATGCAGATCCACCTTCTCCAGACAGGACCGGCCCAAAGATCTCAGCATTTGACAACATGACATCCACCTCATTGAGATCAAGTACTGTGATGACACTAGACCGCAGAACCAGCTGAGCGCCGCGCAGGATCAACATAAAGGCCTCTGCTTCACGCTTCAATGAGCCTCTGTTACCCTCCGCACCATCCTTTTGAGAGTGTGTGGCACCATCTACAACAATCACACTGGAGCCTTTTAGGGAGCTGGGTCTTGATTCTCAAAGAGTTAAGAGACTTGCTTCTAAGGTAAGGTAAGGTAAGGTAAGGTTACATCGCTATATATGCCTCTGGTGGGCATCTGAGCGGAAGCTTGGAAAAAAGCCTGTAACCAACCCAAAAAAACGCTAGAAAAATCAAGGGAACAGGGCTAGGCACTTAGCTACAAAAGAGGCAACACCAAAAATATCCGGTTGGTTCATAAAGGTCCTCAAACGAGCTGGGCCATCTTCAAACTGAGGTGGGAAAATAAGCTGTTGCTGTGTGCGAAGTCTGACTAGATGTTCATGCGGACAGTCCAACAAAATGTGTTCCTCATCCTGAATGGTGTGTCAGTCACATCTGTCACAGATCCTGAGCTCATAAGGCCTTCTATTCCTGTCATGACGCATTCTTTGGACTAGAAAGTTGTGGCCAGACTTGCTTCTGAGCTTCATGTTCATTCTGTCAATTACGCTGCCAAACTTGTTCATACCAGACATTCCTTTTTTTAGGATACAGTTTCAGGTCAAGCCTGCGATCCCCTTTCTTTTTTGTTCGCCAACTTCCTTTCTTGAGGCGTGCCAGATGGCAGTACGGTATGGGACCATGTGAAAATCCATGTACTCCAAGCCCCAGTATCAACGCAAATCAAAGCCTTGTGCAAATTAAGATAATTACTTGGAGCTGGGCAATCTCCAGAATCAACTAATAAACCAACCTGCAAATCATCTACAAACAAGGAAGATGCCTGTATGTCTTCTATTGTGAGAAGCCTGGTCACTATGCGAAGAGAGAAGAAGTATGACCAAATACAAAACCGGCTGGCAAAAGGGCAGCGCTGCCAAGGCCCCTCAGCACCTCAACAAATGAGGACAGCGGCTCAGCCTCACAGGTCAATTTAGATCACAGTGAGGGGCTGATCGTATTGACAGAGACGATAAAGGGGATTTCTGTACGCATTGGTCGATAGCGGGGCCTCACACGATTTTATTAACGAGAAAACTTTTATGGATACTGGATTAATCACCCAATCCCATAATTCCTCAAGTACCCAGGTTGTTCTACCCAGTGGAAAGCTGCAAAAATGTTGCTTTACTCTCCCTAGGACGCGCACCCATAATGGCTCCTACAAATATAATCTGACACACCATGCAATACAACTGCATGGAATTGATGCCATTCTGAGAAAAAGGTGGTTTGGAGAATCAAATCCTCGCGTTGATTGGAAGCAAAATACCATACAATCTGAGTAGGGAAAAAAAGCACACAATTAAGAACATACCCAGAAGAAGATGTGGAATGCAATGGGCATATGCTGCTCACTCACAAGGAGCTTCTCGAGTTGGAGGTCGCATTTTCTCGCAGAGAACAGATGCATTTGTGCATCATACAGCAAGAGAAGGGAAGTACCCAGGCCACACTGTGGCAGTTCCTGGAGAAATCCAAAATTGCACTGGATAATTATGCAGATGTTCTTAGCGGGCTAACCGCAGGTTTACCTCCAATCAAAGCAAAATACCACTCTAGGCCACGCTCCTCCTCTTCGAGGCATTTACCCGCTGTCCTCTGGGAGGATTAGAAGAAGAAGAGTGGAGAACTCTGAATGTTTGTTAATTATCGCATGCATATGCTCAACAAGATCACCATCAAGAACAGGTACCCAATTCCACACATAGATGTAGCTAATGCTGGACCGCTTCCGAGTCAATGGTACCAAATACTTCACAGAAATGGATCTTGCAAGCGGTTATCATCAATTACGCATCAAGGAAGAGGACATTCCCCAAAGACAGCGCTTTGCACCCGTTATGGCCGCTATGAATTCACTGTAATGCCCTTAGGTCTCTGAAACGCTCCTGCTACCTTCCAAAGGCTCATGAATGATATTTTCATGCCCTATCTTGTAGCAATTTACTTAGGCGACATAATAGTTTCATATCGTTTCTCCAAGATCCTAAAGGCACACAGGGAACATGTGCAGAAAGTCTCAGAACTGTTGCACGCACACACAAGCTGTACGCCAAGCGCAGCAAATGCGCATTTGCCCAGACTAAGGTGGAATTCTTGAACCACATCCTCCACAACAAGGGATCTCAACTGCCCGAGGAAAATGGAGGCAATCAAGCTTTTGAAGACACAGTGCACGATGTCCGAAGCTTCCTAGGCTAAGCAAACTATTCCAGACGTTGTGTCCCTCACTGTTCTACCATAGCCGCACCACTGTCTCGGTTGGCTAGGGGCAATGCATCGGTTGCAATTGACTGGGGTGAGGCTAGTGGGGAGGGGGGTGGATACTAAGGAGTGGCAGGGGGCAAATGGAGTCCCCCATTACGACTGGGAGCACCTCTAGCCATCAGCAGATCCACCTTCCCCAAAGAGCACCGCCCCAAAGATCTTAGGTAGGATGATCTAACGTCACATTCACCTCATTGAGATCAAGTATTGTGAGGATACTAGATTGCAGAACCAGCTGAGCGCTGCGCAGGAACAGCACAAAGACCTCTACAACAATCTTTGAGGAGCCTCCGTTACCCTCCACACTATGTTTTGGGAGTTGGTGGCACCGTCTGCAACAATCACACGCTGGAGCCTTTTAAGGAGCTGGGTCTTGATTCTCAAAGAGCTAAGAAACTTGTTTCCAAGCATCATGCGCTTTCTGTTAACTACCCTGCTAAGGGGGGCGATGTATGAGCACCTCCGCGTGGTGCCCCCTGGAAAACGCCTTTGTATGCCTTCGTGCACACGCCCGGAAATACTCGGGAGCGGCTAAGACTCATACGGCGGAGCAACACGGCAGCCCTCAGCGTGGTAGCCGTGGCAGCAGTCATAACCAGGGCCCGGCTGTAGCTTGCATCCTGCTCCTGGCGAGTTAGGCACCGGCTCCCTTCGCGGCAGGCATGCCCTGGCTCACGGTTTCAATAGGCAAGTTGTGGAGGACAGCATCGGACTGGTCTGCTGTAGCTGGGTGAGCTGGTGGGGTGGGCAGCTAGAGAGGAGAGAGAGAGGAGCTCTTTTTGGGTGCTGTATGCGTCCTTTGTTCTTTCTTCTGCTCCGCTGCACTTGTTCTCTTGGCACTCCTGGTCTGTGAGGCTCTCTCAGCCTCTTGTTTCCTGTTTCTGACTGAGGCTTCTTATACACACACATTCTGAGACATACTAACAGCATTTTTCTCGTTCTCCTTCATGCTTTGCGCTTCTTCAAAACAAACGATTTCTTTCTCTATACACTTCTCTATACGTACATCAGTTTCATGTTTCCTCTAGCAGCAAGGTGTAGTTTCAGGCTATGTCCAAACTTCCGCTCAGATGCCCTTTGAGGCATATATAATGATGTAACCTTACCTTACCTACGCTGCTAAGCTTGTCCACTTATGCAGACTGCCTTTTCCAGTACCACTACCGGCTCTCAACGGGAGCCGCCTTCAGGCCAAGAAGCCTGCAACCCTCTTACTTTTTAATAAATCTTTCTTTCTTCTTTGGTGCTTCTTTGGTGGAGAACCAAAGTGGATCATTTTTTTATTAATTCATGTGGGGAATGGGTATTCACTGTCTACCCACGATGTTCTTTCTTTTCGATGCGGAGACGTGTGTTATTTCAGTTTCTACCAGTTAGTTAGACAGTTTCTAGGCAGCAAGATGGATCTTGCAAATGGATGAGCCCAATAACATAGAGCATAAAAAAGCAAGAGAAAGGGGTTTAATGAGGAGAAAGTGTAGCGTGGTTGGTGCCAGCGCCACTGCACCAAAATTGTTGGGCCTATGACTTCTTCACTGCTGCTAATCTGTATATGACTCCAAATGCACCACGTTGCCTTAGCCTTTTGTCACCGCTGCATACGATGCTTCCTCGCCTGCCTGCTTCCATTCCTCTCCCCCACCCTGAGGGCCTCCCACAGCAGGGTCATCGAAAGCTGCAGGCCCATCCACCTGCCGTGCTTCAGACTTTGCTGATAAATCCACGCTCAAGGCAGCACCAACTTCAGGCAACCCTACCGCTACCTCACTCTGTGGCCCTCCTGCACTCTCGCTGTCTGCGTTGCTCCCTTCTCCTACAGTGTCACGCTCTAGCCTCTGTGGGTCTGCACTGACACCGGCACCGGCACCCTCACCCCCCACACTGTGCTTCATTGCTTCCCCGTCTCCTTGTTTAGCTCCCGCTGTCACGCTGCTGTCCGCCTTTTTCCCGCCACGAAGATGAGACACAGTGGGCAAAGGCGGAGGAGGTGGCTTCCATGCAGGGTTAGGCTGCAGCAAATCGAGGGGGCGCGGGGCCGCAGGCGTCGTGCCCGCAGACGGGGTGGAATGCCTGCTGCTAGGCGTGGGAGAGGAGGGAGGAGGTGCCTCAGCAAGCTCTGCAGGATTAAATTCCTGCTGCTGATCATGCTGTTGCTGCTGATCCTGCGGTGGCTTCACAGACCAAGCAGGAGCGTATGGCTCTGCTGCCACATTGAGTGTGCTTCCCTTCTTCACGTCATCTTCTAGCTGCGGGGCCAGCTGCTGCTGCTGTTGCTGCTGCTGTGATTGCGGTGGGTGTGAGGGGCCCCTTTGGAAATCAGGGCCCATGTCGGCACCTAGCCATTCTTGCGAGGTGTGCAGCAGGCCATTGCTCTTGGCTACGAGGAAACAAAAACAGGGCAGTTGTGGTTGCATGTGATTGGAACGGTTTATGCAGCAAGCCAATGGTTATGGCTACAAGGAGACAAAAACGGGGCAGCTGTGGTTGCGTGCGGTTGGACTGTTTTTTGCATGATTAGTAGCAGTGGCGTGATTGCCTATGCTGCTTATCATGTACTGTCCAGAGGCACTCCTGATGCACGGTCCTAATACCCTTTGTAGAAAGAATAATGAAACGCCTACACATGTGCAAGCACCTATGACACCCATAAACATCCTTGTCAGAAAGTGCTTGGCATTTAAAAAAGCATGGAGGACAGAAGAGCCTGAGCTGACAAACAGGCAGCGCATACAATCTTCATCCCTGTTTCCTCTATAGATGAGGGGGAACACAATCTCACCGTGCAGGACAGAGGCGCCTTAAATGACAAACAGGCAGCGCATACAGTTTTCATCTCTGTTTCCTCTACAGATGAGGGCGAACACATTCTCACCGTGCAGGACAGAAGAGCCTGAACTGACAAACAGGCAGCGCATACAATCTTCATCTCTGTTTCCTCTATAGATGAGGGCGAACACTTTCTCACCGTGCAGGACAGAGGCGCCTGAGTTGTCAGCAGGCAGCTGGACAGGCGATGATGCCCAGGGAGGGGGGGCACTGTGCTTAGGTGGGAAACCATTGCTAGCGGCTGACACCATGTTTGACGAGGGTGCCATTTCCCACGGCTTTGAGCGTGGCGTAAAACGTGAGGATGAGGGGGCACGCGTTGGGTCGGGAGGCTGGTCATTGATGTCACTCTGCATGGGATGATCGCAGTAAGCAGGCGCGGGGTTCATAGGGGGAACACGTTTATGCGTGTGAGCGCTGTATGAAGGTGCGTGTGTAGGTGCGTGCATGTGAGCGCTGTATGTAGGTACGTGTGTAGGTGCGTGCGTGTGAGCGCTGTATGTAGGTGCGTGTGTAGGTGCGTGCGTGTGAGACCTGTATGTAGGTGCGTGTGTAGGTGTGTGCTTGTGAGCGCTGTATGTAGGTGCGTGTATAGGTGCGTGCGTGTGAGCGCTGTATGTAGGTGCATGTGTAGGTGCGTGCGTGTGAGCGCTGTATGTAGGTGCGTGTGTAGGTAGGTGCGTGTGAGCGCTGTGTGTAAGGTACACAAGCACAGTCGGAAGGCTGGCCATTGATGTTGGTCTGCGTGGGTATGTAATCAGGCCTGTGCACTTACGCCGTAATGTCGGATTTTGGACCGTAATTACCCTGAACAGTACAGTCCAAATTACGGTTGGCCAAAACTACGGTGTCAGACCGTACAAGACGGTGCCACCGTACAGTACGATTTTGACCATAAATTGGCCGTTTGGCTCCAATTTTAGCCCAAAACAATTGTTTATATTGTTTATGAAATTTAACATAAATTTATAACCAGGAATCAAGTACTGCGTCCGACTTTGAGTTTCCATGCAAGCCACTGCTGGGCCCTTCCCCCAAGCAGATGCAGTCCCAACCCAGCCTCAGGGTCGTTCAGGGAAGCATTGTGTGGCGTCAGCACATGGGAGGAGCACACCAGGGAGCGAGTATGGGAGGTTTTGGGGTGGAGAGGCCATTTTTGCACCGGCAGTGCCAGCTTGACACCGTACCGTACACCGTACAGTAGATTGTCGTAATTACGGTATATTACGATCCTCCGAAATCGTAATTACGCCGCAATTCACAAAATTACAGTACGTACAGTACAAAGCATACGGTACCGTACACCGTACATTGCACATGCCTGTATGTAACGTAGCAATGCACCACAGCGACAGACATAGAAAGATATAAAAAGCATCTTATCATGCAGCTTGGCGAGATCTGGGAAACGGCAGGGAATATTATTAGCGCGCAGCTTGGCTGGTGTGCAAAAAGAGATAGGTAGCGAGCGTAAACCCACACGTGCTCACGTCAGTGTAGCATCATTTGGTACGCAACAAAGGCAACACACGGTGAGCGGGCGAATGGGCTTAAAGCAGCTGAACAAGTCTTGTCAATGCGTGGGTATCGCAATTTGCAAACTTTAATATAACTAGTCTTGTCAAACTTTAATATAACTAGTCTTGTCGATGCGTGGGTAACGCAATTTGCAAACTTTAATATAACTAGTCTTGTCAATCTTTAATATAACAAGTCTTGTCAATGCGTGGGTATCGCAAATTGCAAACTTTAATACATGTGAAATGACTGCATGCAGCCTCATTAAATATATCAGAGTTATGTCTTATATTGGTAAGGATGCTTTGCCTTCCTTTGGTGACACGCATCTGATGAAATTGTGAGACTGTAAACGAATCTTGCCGTGCACATGGGCGTGGGCGTACGCATCTTTTGCAACCTTTAATGGACGCGTTTTCAACCCCCTGCACACCACAACTACAGACACCAATGGATTGTAGACTGTTCATACCCGTAGCACATCCTCCCACCACGCCTACACCAGTACGATGTAGTACCGCTCGAATCTGATGCCTGTCTGTTGGAAATGGGTTTCCTGAACAGTTTACTGCCCTTTGCTTCAAAATCCTATTGCTAATATCCACAATTTCAGGCACAGCCCCCTGCGCTTCAGTAACAGGACCCACCCGTACGTTTGGAGGAGTGATGCCCTTTGATACCATCTCCATGACCTGTGCGCAAGATTGGGCAGCATTATCAAATTACCGATTTTTGCCGTAAGCGACTGAATCTGTGGTCACCTCCCTGACCAAACATTCTTATATTCTTATATATGTCATGTGCATATTATAGCATTCAGTGTACACCATTATAAATACGTGCATGAAGAACGCTGAGTAGCATCGTCCAAGCAGTTGATCAGGCTTGCAGACCAGGTGCTGCAAGCAGGCTTGCTTAGCTTTGTAAGTGGACATAAGAGGGGTGTTTGCATGTGTGGCTAAAAGCAACAGGTGTTGATTGACACACAGCCTAACAGGAAGTTAGACTCTAGCCACACATGCAAACACCCCTCTTATGGAGATGTGCGCGGTATTTGCATGTCGCTTTGTCCTATGGAGATGTGCGCGGTATTTGCATGTCGCTTTGTCCTATGGAGATGTGCGCGGTAATTGCATGTCACCCTCGAGCTCCTAGCACTGCAAAAGTGTATGTTTAGGGTTGGCCACAACCATACATTTATAGGTATATACGGTGTATATACGGTATTTTTGGCAGGGAAATCACCATACATACGGTCATATACGGTGTACATACAGTATTTGTAGCAGGGAAATTATCATACATACATACGGTCATATACAGTGCAGATATACGGATCTGGCCAACCCTATGTTTATGTCAAGGCGATTATAATGCATCCAACACACACTAAGTTGTCACTGGCGTTTGGGTTCTGCCTGCCATGTGAGTGGGTGGGATGGATGACAGCGATGAGCACAACGCAGGCCAGGCCAGCCGGCTGATGCAGCTAGGTATGATGTTTAGTCAAATAACACGAGGCGTGAACAGCAGCGCTACAGAGACAGAATGCGACGGACGGCGTTTGACAGAAATTTAAGGATGCATGCACACATAAAGGAAACAACTAGAGGCGTATCCCTCTCTCTGTCTCTCTGTCTCTCTCTCTGTCTCTCTCTCTCTCTCTCTCTCTCTCTCTCTCTCTCTCTCTCTTTCTCTCTCTCTCTCTCTCTCTGTCTCTCTCTCTCTCTCTCTCTCTCTCTCCATTCCTTTCTCTTTCTCTCTGTCGTTATGTCGTCATCACAAGTCTTGTCCGCTTGTCTGGGCGCAACACACACAACCACGCCTTGACACGTGCACACCTAATGAACGCGCACACTCATGTACGCACACTCATGCAATCGCACCTGCACAGACACACACATACACACACACGCACACACAGGGGCGCGTCCGGCAGCCAACCAAGAAACGCGCAGAGCACGAAGGGTCCTCTCCTTCCCCCCCTCCATCAAAAAAGCCCCGCAAGCGTTTATACGTGTCTGCTCACGGGGGAAAAGACAGTGCGGAGGGACAGGGCACACCTGATGCCGCAGAGTGAGTGTGCAAGTAGGCAGTCTGTTATGAAAGTGTTCAGAGGGTAGATCCTGCACAGCTCTGTTAGCTGAGTGGTAGCAAGCACCTTTAAATGTGTGTGTGTTTGAGAGACGTGTTTGAGAGAGGGAGAGGGAGAGGGAGATAGAGAGAGAAGGAGCGAGAGAGAGAGAGAGAGAGAGAGAGAGAGAGAGAGAGAGAGAGAGAGAGGGAGAGAGAGGGAAAGTGTGAGCATGCAGATAGGGCGCTTACAACTGCTTATACTTGATGCTAATCACAAGTTGTTGCTCTCTCACTCACACAATTACACTCTCACTCACACACACAAACACACGCACAGACGTACGTAAATTTTTCCACTTTTACACATACTCACACACCACGCATTACACACCCAAACACACATTCAGGCCCACCCCCCCACAAGACACCTTGTTCATAGAGCCTGCCTCAAAGCCCAAACGCCTAGGCCCCCCAAACGCGCGTTTACCCCCAATGGGAATAGGAAATAGCCAATTGTTTGCTCGCCTAGGACCCGCTTCACGCACAGGGCGCAGGCGCCAAAGCGTGGGCAAGCGCCAGAAAAAGGTATTTTGTGTCTTTGCTGAGTGTTTAGGTGCGTGTGCGTCTGTGTTTGTGTATACGTATGTGCGGACCCCCTTCTCGCACAGGGCGCAGGCGCCAACGTGTGGGCAAGTGCCAGGGGGGAAAAGGTAGTTTTGTGTGCATGTGTGGGTGCGTGCGTGTGCATTTGTGTTTTGAGTGCGTGTGCATGTCTTTTAAACTCTTGTACCCTGCGTAGAAAAAGCATTACAACTCTGCTCCCTTGCACACGTTCAATTGCTCGCATGCCTCATCAACTCAGCATGCACATAAAGCGCTCATGTTTTGGAATGGGTAGAGATAAACACACCCCAACCCTTGAGCTAGTTGGGTTGATGAACAATTGGCTGGCACACTAACCTGCATCTACCTAGCGCGTAGCATCTACATGCTGTTCCATCCCCCCCCCCTCTCTCCCTCTCTCCCTCCCTCTCTCTCTCTCTCTCTCTCTCTCTCTCTCTCTCTCCCTCTCTCTCTCCCTCTCTCTCTCACAGACACACACATATATATATACTTGTACACACACATGCTCACAGGGTACGTACACGACTGCGCCTGCCGGGTCAGCAGCAGAGCGTGCACTAACCTACATGCACCATTGGCTGTTCGACCATTTCACGCACCCCTACCCCAACGATGGCGAGAAGCAGATCTTGATGCAGGTGCGTGAGTGTATGTGTGTGTGCCTGTGTATGTGTGTGTGCGTGTGTGTGTTTGTGTGTGTTTGTGGGGGGGTGAGGGGATGCCAAGCTCAACATTGTGAATCTACGTTCCAACGTGAGAAGTGGCGCATTGATGAACTTGGAAACACTTTGCTTGATCTCGCTTCTTTTTCTCTCCTACTGCATGCATGGCTGCCATGCAAGATGCAAGCACTCAAGCCCAGCACTTCCATGCTTTGTAGGAAGGCTTGGTCAGGAGGGGGGTTCCCCCTCTTGCTGGGGTGGCTCCCCCTTCCTGCTGACCTTTCCATCTTCTATCCATTCTCACTGACATTTCCAAAAGTCACTGCAAATTACCCGGAACAATTTTTTATTATTTTAACCAGGACCAGCTCTGGGCTGCCCCGGGGCTGCCCCGGCAGGGCAGCCCAAAACTTTGTTATTTATTCCCCGGTCCCCGGACGGGTTGCACTACCCTGGCCCACACATATGCACACAAATACAAACACACAGGACACAGGCATGGACACCTTCCAGCTCACCAGCTGGCTGCGCAGCGCGCGTGCGCGCGTGTGGCGTCCCACCATCGCAGCCGTGTTTGGCCAGCACGTGGATAGACTCACAGCTGAAGCAGAGGTGAAAAGTGTGCAGGATTGGCCAGAGCCTTGCTCCATGTGTGTGCGGTGTTTATACGTGTGTTTGTAGAACGTTTCCTTTGAGATCACATTTTCGATCAGGTGAAAACCAGAAAAAGCTAAAAGTTGATTTCGTGTCTTCTGGCAAGCATATTGGTAAGCACAAACTTACCTCTTTCCACACAGACAAGTATACAAAATATGGAAAACATGATAAGGACTGTCTGTATGTCATTGAACACACACTTTCTTGCTAGATGCACGTGTACACGCACACATGCACACACACTCACACACACGCACACACACACACACACACTCACACACACACATATGCACACACACATGCACACATGCAGGCTGCTGGGAACACTAAACGTGTGGCTCACCTGCGCACGGCTCTTACCGATTCCAGAGAACTCTTGGACATTATCTTGGTGCGAATGCGGTATCTTGCGCGTCTGCATTCAGTGCAACGTAGTCGCGTAAATGGACACAGTACAACATCAGCTCCTATATTGGACACACACACACACATGCATGCATGCATATTACATGTTATGTGTGTATTTGCAAGCTCAGAAGTGCAATGATGTATGCTGTGTATCTGGAGTGTGTGATTGTGCGCTGATGTGTATGTCTGGAGTGTGTGATGTGTGTGGCCTTTCAGTCAAAGGTCACCAGATGTGCGTGCATGGTGTATTAATGTTTGGGAAGGTTTGAAGAAGCAATACCACAACGGCTGGTGTGTGTGCATTTCTCAGGTATATATTTATATATGGCTGCATGTGCTCATTGCAGGTGCAGGCGGACGGACAGGACAAGCAAACCCTAGCAAATGTCACAGCAGCTCAAAAGCAGCAAACGACCACATAACTTGTGCGTGCGTGTGCGTGTGTTTGCAGGCGGACGAACAGGACAAGCAAACCCTAGCATGTGTCACAGCAGCTCAAAAGCAGCAAATGACCACATAACTTGTGCGTGCGTGTGCGTGTGCGTGTGTTTGCAGGCGGATGGGCAGGCCAAGCAAACCCTAGCAGACGCCACAGCAGCTCGGGAGATCAACCCCTCCACCTTTTCTTGCCACCAGGAGCCGCCCTTGGGGGCAGGCACCTCTGGGAGGGCAGGCCAGGGGTCGAACAAGGGCAGGGAGCTGCCCAAGTGAGTATCTTTTTTATGTCAATGCAAAGGGATCAGAGAGAAGTGTGAGCGTGCTGCAAGACCAGGGCAGGGCAGAGGACGAACGAGAGCAGGGAGCTTTTACACTCCAGAGTTGTGTGTCGATGGTATAAACAGATTAGAGCCTTCAGAAGCAGGCCAGGGGTCGAACAAGGGCAGGCAGCAGCCCGAGTGAGTATTTGTTCAGGTCAATACAGATGTTTCACAGAGGAAGAGGAGCCGGCTGCAAGACTAGGGCAGTGGTCAAACAAGAGCAGAGAGCTGCCAAACTACAGAGTTTTGTGTCAACGAGATGAAGAAATGTGATGCCTAAGAACGCAGGCCAGGGGCCAAACAAGGGCAGGGAGCTGCTTAACTTAAGTGACGCTAATGGAGAGGGAGAAGGCTAGCCAGATCACAGGCTTATGTTTTTGGCAGGGAAATCACCAAATGTACGGTCATATACGGTGTATATACAGTTCTGGTCAACCCTACATATGTTAGAATTGCCGTACGTGTTTGGTTCTAGCCAAATCTAAGAAAAGAGGGAAATAAGCAGGAAAGACATAAGGAGTGCACAGCTGCTTGATTCAGGTATATAGACGCGATCAAAGCTTACACACGCCCACTCACACGCATGTACAAACATACCTTGCTCTCAACCCAACAGCGACCTCATTTTCTAACGGTTGCTAACTGCAGGGAGGTCACCAACCAGCTAAAAGCATGGATCTATGAGCACATTGAGCACCCATACCCCAACGAGGCTGAGAAGTTCAACCTCATGAAGGTGTGTACGTTTTGTGTGTGGATGTGTCCGTTTCGTGTGTGGGTGTGTATGTACATGTGTATGTGTGTGTGTTTGTGCGTAGATGTGGGTGGGTGTGGTGTGGGCACTAGTTTTTGAGTGACTTCACAAGTGAAATGTCGCATACAGGAGGTAATGGTTGTATGCTTGTTATTATATTTAAAGCAGGGCATTAACGCAGTGCTTGCGTTATTTTGCATTTTTGTCCATCTTACCTGTGCGTGCAATTGTCATTCAAGCCGTTTTCCCTCATTGCCATAGACCACCACAATTGACACGTGCTTGTGTATGAATGCAAACAAAAAATTATCGGACTAACTCAACGTTAGAACTCCACAAGAACTCCACGAGGACAGATAGGTTATTTTCACCATGCTTTGCACAACAATACCATGGACCTGCAGCAGCTGCTCAACACCCTCTCCTTTTTAAACTGTGCTTTGTAGAACACCGCCATGGACCTGCAGCAGCTGGACAATTGGGTGATTAACGCACGTGTGCGTATGTGGCGGCCCCTAGTGTGCACTGTGTTCAAGCAATACTGTGACGATTGGATGGCAGTGGCGTTGGTAAGTCCTTTGCACTCGGGTGTGCGTGTGTGTGTATGCGTGTGTGTGTACATGCCTGTTTGTATGTGTGTGTGTGCGTCAGTGCAAACGTGTGTGTGTGTCTGTTGGTGTGCGCCTGCACTTCATTGATGGCAAGCTGCGTGGAGACCGTCGTACACACATGCATACACACAACACACAAACACACACACGAACATACAAACACACACATGTGCATGCCCTCCTTGTTGTAGGCGGGGGGTAAGGATGGCGTAGCAACCAGGCTTAACTCTGCCAAGGCCAACCACCACATGCAAGTTGATCTGGTGCTGAGCAATCCGCCCGCTACAGCGACACTGAAGGAGAAAGCTCAGGAGCTGATCAGGAACCTGCAGAAACGTGAGACGCTGCAGCCACGTGCACACACACACACACTCTCACACACACATATACACACACGCACGCACACACACACACTCGCACCACACACACACACACGCTCTCACACCACACACACACACACACACACACACACACACACACACACACACACATACATGCACTCGCACGCACACGCATGCACACACACGTACAGGCACATACACACACGCACACACAGACATACACATACGAACATTTTCTGCCCTTGCAGCCTCTGCATCGCAACCAAAACCAAAGGCCAAGACCCCTGCCTCACCTTGGCCAGAGAGCGCTAGCAAGGAGGGCTCACAACCCCCAAAGAGACCACGGCGATGCAAAGCCACAAGCGCTGACAAAACCTCAGATTCTGGAGAAGAAGGCTCAGAGTGAGGCGTCGTGCGATTTGTAGAGAGGCTGGTGTGTGTTTGTGTGTACGAGCATCTTAGTGTATGTGTGTGTTCGTGTGCATTTGTGTACGTGTGTGAGCACCTGTGTGTGTTTTTGGTGCTTGCATTCCTAGCTAATGTGATTATAATTTTCTTACCAGCTTCAGTGACGCAACCTGTCCGTAGGGGGGCTCTCATCTTTGTTTTGATCGGTTCGTGATTGGCCAAAACAAGAGTGTTCCGACGGGTCCCAACTCTTGTGCATGAATATTGTAGGACAGAAAGTCAGTTGTTGAGCTTGAGAAATAGGCCAGGCAGCAGGCAAACTGGGTACGTCTGCTCCTTTCTGTGATCTACAAAGAAATAGACCTCCCACATTATTACGTTCTGTCGGCAGAGCCACGCTTGTTGGTTTGCTTTTGTGGCATTGATGTACCACCGGTGACCACTTTTAGGCAGCAGGTTCTGTGATTATTTTTGTACTATGGTGCCTGCAGGCTGCGCAGGCACTTCCTCCTTCCCTTAATCTTGCCGAAACTATAAAAGAAAATTACCTGGGAGTGTTTATATACCCAGCAGGTGTATTTTGGGTGCGCTACCTGGGTGACCTACTTCTTTTTGCATGCGACTGTCAGGCTTATCAATAGTTACATGCCTACGGTTACTGATATTTCCTTTGTATTTTTTGTAATTCCGTCCTGCTGGGGCGGCCGTTTTTGCACTTACAGTTATAACTGTGGAACTTTTTTTTGCCCGTCTGGTTCTTCTTTGATACTTCTTGACTGAAGGTCTTTTTTTTTGTAAATCCTAAATCCCAGAGTGCAGGTACAGGCTTACAAGGTTTAAGTTCATATATATGTACCTAGCTCCTGGGACGGGCTTCTCCGTCTTGGCTGGTTGCACTCACAATGGTTACAATGGTTACGTACAATGGGGGGTGACCTTCGGCCAGGTTGTTTGGCTGATCGGCTGCTGACTGGTCTTGGTCAGCCACAAATAAATCCATAAGCTCAGAAAGAAAAGGAAAATGGTTACAATGGTTACAATGGGGGGTGACCTTCAGCCAGGTTGTTTGGCTGATCGGCTGCTGACTGGTCTCGGCCAGCCACAAATAAATCCATAAGCTCAGACAGAAAAAGTAAATGTCTATTGTTCTGCTGAGAAAGGAAATCATGAACAAGTTGGTTGTTGACCTGTTGCAGCAAAAAGGGTTGGGTTGCTGAAAAGTCCTCAAAAAAAGGTGTAAACAGGAAGGAAA
>Ga0307947_1001582_pt1 | contig 18075 bp, 20 predicted proteins | sample OrgLakmetagen232_FD_201840 | JGI IMG/M metagenome (GOLD analysis project Ga0307947, IMG submission 201840) | Saline water microbial communities from Organic Lake, Antarctica - #232 | ecosystem: Environmental > Aquatic > Non-marine Saline and Alkaline > Saline | place: Antarctica: Organic Lake...
TCTTCTGTCCTGCGCTCCCTCAACTCTGTACTCTACTTGGATCCTTTTCTTTTTCCTGGTTTCCTTTCCCTGGTTCTGGGTCTCCTTGAGCAGCTTCCTCTTGCTTTCTCCTCTGCTTGAGCCCTCCTCTTTTTTTTTGTTGTCTGTCAGGTCCCTGCTGGGGGCCGTAGCTGTAACATCACCAAAAAAAAAAAGTAGCCGCGGCCAGAAAAAGGCGTGGCTGAAAAGACTCGCGGCTGAACGCGGCCGACTTTACAAAACTTTGTGCATAGTCTAAATGAAAGCATTTGAAACGTTTACCCAGAATGGGGTCTCATTTCATGCTTTCTTGGAATTATGACATGCTGCCTCTGCCTGAACAGTTTTGGCTATTCGCATTGCTTCTTATAAGGTTGTACATCTTTGGTTTTCAAACAAACTTCTTGAACTGCTGTGTTGTGGCTTCCATCAAACTGAAAAGATTTTGTCCTCTTAGTTTTTGCCTTACTGCTTACTACTAATTGTCATCATTCGATTGTACACAGCTGCCTACTTCAATTTTATTAGCTACAGTTTTCGTTAGTTCGTGTTTTAAAGTTTCACCTCGTTCTCATAGGTTTAGCAGCCATCCCAGGCTGAATGCCTTTGTGATCCAAAACAAAATTACTTTGAAACTAATTAAAACTCTGAAATGTTGTGCACTCTTCGCCGGTCCAAGAGGCGTATGTTTGGTAGCACACGACACCAGCAGCAAGGAGATGTGTGTACCTTACCTAAGAGTAACCTTCCAAGAGTCCTTGGTGACTTTTTGTTCCAGTGACGTGTGTCTCCGAAGTTCGTCCTTCAATTCATGGTAAGTGTTCAGATGTCCCCATTCTCATGTCTGTGGCAGGTTCAGATTGCGTGCACACCATTTGAGAGTGGAGTCTTGCAAATGGCATGGGGGTTCTAGCATTTGTGATAAATGTGAGTGTGGAGAAGTTCAAGATGAGAAGCATGTGCTTTTCTTTTGCAAGTGTGCTGAAGTGTGCGAGCTGCGCATGAGATACAAAGACCTTTTTGAAGGAATGTTTAAGACTCTGCATGCGTTTGCTCCTTCGAGCTCTGAAATTATTCCTTTCTTGGCTTGTCATCACAGTTTCACTGATTTTGAGATCAATGCATTCCTGAATTCAAGACTCATACAGACTCCTCAAGTTTGTGTCAAATTTAGTTTCAATTTTCGACACTGGTTGATTTTGTTTCACCAGTCAATTGCCATCAGCCAGAGTCTCAGGCTGTAGGCCGTCCTTGTAACCCTTGTAACCCTCAGATGTCCCCATTCTCATGTCTGTGGTATATGTACTTGGTCTCAGCTGCTCAAAGTCGTGTGTTCAGGGGGAGAAGCAAGTCCTGTTCCCCGTGGCTAGAGACCGAAAGCTGAGGTATTTTTAATAAAATGAACCCAAACAAGAAAATATTTCTTGCAATCATCCAGAATGGTAAGCAGATGAGTCACTCTGTATCCTCAGGCTTCAGGCTGTGTGGCAACTTCAGGCCCAACAGGCTTGCTAAGTTCGTCCCAGGACCTGCACAGGAGAAGTGAGGACTTCAAAGTTGAATATTATTATATTATTATATTATATGAAACCTGCAGAGGCAACCACTCTCCACGTCAAGCAGTGATGACTTATACGACCTATTTGCAGTGATGTAGTAATTATGGACAGCAGCCTGTCTGCACGGTACTGGTACCAAAATGGCTTTCCTTTCCATGATTAATGCGGAAATCTCTTCACCGTCTGCTTCATTCATCTTTTTCTGACTGCAGCCAGGGACTGAGAAAGTAGACTGAGGCGAATCGTGAAGCCTGAACAGAAATTTGACAGAGAGAAGAAGGGGACAGGCCTACCTGCAAAGCCTTGCTGAGACTCCACAGATCGTACTAAATTGCGGACCAAGTTGAAGTCAAGGTCAACAGGTTCCAATGCCTCGGCATCTTGTCCCTCCATTTTGCCTGCACCGGCGCTCGCAATTCCACCACCTGCCGCCGCTGCCGCTGCTGTGCGGCTGCTGCTGCCTGTAGCAGCAGTGCTGCAGGATGCATGGGGAGTGGCCCTCTCAAAGCTAGCATCCAGGGTAGTGCCGCGCAGCTGCGCCTCCAGCTCTGCCTCGTACGCATGCATGAACCCAGCCTCCCCTGCAGGAATGAAAGGGCGACGAATGCAATGCATTAGGTTAAACCCAGGTGCATGGATAGCAAAATAGACACTGCCTGTTAGAATGTAGGAGGTTAAATCATTCTGAGTAAGTTTTCAACCAAAGTAGGGATGGGATGGGATTACCGCCTCTCTAGCTTGTCCAGTGATTTCATTTGCCAATTACAGCACAGAGTGTGCCAAAGAAGCGAAGAGCAGCTTGCCAGAATCACTAATACCCTTTGAACGTCCAGGGGTACAGCAAGCGTGGGTCAGGTTGGTACAGCGCACTGAAAGCGATTATCAAAGGGGCACCCACGGGATTAAGTTTGCTCAGCCACTTAAATTTGTCTGCAAACTTGTCTGAGCAACCTGCTAAGGACTCCTGTCCCACCAGTCTCAGACTGCACGTAACTAAAACATTCACCATAACCAAAACACTCACCATCACTATCGCTGCTTGCAGGGTCCCCTTCTACCTTCCTTCCACCTCCTCCCACCGCCCCCTCAGAACCACCACTGCTGCACCCATCCTCACTGTGGCCCCCTATACTCAACGCATCTTCATCATCATCATCTAATCGCTGATCATGCCCGTCGTCGTCGCTGTCCGTGGCGGTGCGCACCTCCCATGCATCCTGCAACTTCTGTAGACGAGAGGGCAAAGAAGGCGGACACAAACCGCTCGCCCGCCCTTCTCTCCCCATCCCCCTCCCTCTCCCCCTTCCCCCCAAATCAGCACCCTCCTGGCCACTGCTGCCTGCATCCCCTCTATTACGACTCTCCTCTACTCCTTTATGACTACTCGCCTCCTGCGTGGCGCGAGGAGCTCTGCTGCTGCTGCCGCCGTCCACCTTGCTAGAGCCGCTGTCACCCCCTTTACCCCCACTTCTTCTTTCCACCCCACCCCTTCCTTCTGCCTCACCCCCGATAGACCCCCAATTCGACAGCACCCCATCTTCCCCACCAGCCACGTGCACGCCTTCCTGCTCATCACTTGCACTCTCCCCACCCTCCTCTGCCTCGTCTTCCTCTTCGTCAGTGTCAAGACCTTCCGCCTCCCCGTCGTCAGAAAAGAAGGAAGAGCCCTCCTCCGTCGATCCTTCCTCCCAATCCTCCTCACCATCCTCCTCCTCTTCCTCTGCATCAGTGCTTCCCCTCTGCGCTTTCCCACCGCCTTGTCCTCCAAATGACATGCCCAGAACCTGCACCAAGTCAGGTAATAAACAGTTGTGCGGTATGACTGCATTGCTGGCAGGCATTGGTGGGCCAGTCGTGCCAGTTTGGATGTTCCACGTGTTGAGAAATAAAGACGCACAATCTGTGTGAGGAAGGGAATCCCTGACAAAAAAAACAAGCAGCAAGCATTCTACCTCAAGTGATTGCAGGGGCATAATGCCTGTGGAGGCTATGCTTATAAATCAACCTAGCTCAGGGGCTCCCATTACCCACACAGGCAGCTTGCTAGAGCAACAAATATGTAGGGCTGGCCAGGTCTGTATTTATACACCGTGAATGATCGTGTGTATGGTAACCCCCCTGCCAAAAACATCACACAAATGCCGTATACATAGGGTTGGTCAGAACTTTATATATACGGTGTATAAACGGTATTTTTGGCAGGAAAATCACCAAATGTACGGTTATATACGGTGTATATATATACGATTCTAGCCAACCCAATGTATATACATATCTACGTGCAGTTCTGGCCAGCCCTACTACACATACGACCCCAGTACCTGCTCAAGCTCCCGCGTGAAAGCCATGGGGTCGAAGCTGACTTCGGAGTCTTGGTGAGGCAGCTGTGTACAAAGCAGAACGGAAGTGAGATGCTGTGTGGTGTACAGCAACGTGTGTGCGTGTGTGTGTGTGTGTGTGTGTGAGATGCTGTGTTGCGTACAGCAGCGTGTGTGTGTGTGTGTGTGTGTGTGTGTGTGAGATGCTGTGTGGTGTACAGCGGCGCGGTGAGGTGTGGTGTGGTGTACAGCTGCGCAAAAGCAGGGTAAAGTCAGCCGCACACGCGTGCACAAGTGTGCGTTTGAGGCAGTAATGCAGAAAACAAAAATGACTTCATAGGACGGGACACTTGAGAGAAGAAAAGCTCTGAAGGTGCAAGCTGCGCCTTTTAAATCTGTTGTAAGCGTAAGGCAAAATCAGGTTTGGGACTGCAGCAAAGAAAGAAAGGAGAAAAGAAAAATATCCCAGATGAATCTAGATAGGCAGGCAACAAGCGACAAATCAGCCCCATTTGTCCCGCATACCTTTACCATACTACCACTTGCGATGAAACCACCATCATCTAAGATGCAATGCTGTGCTCAGATCTACTGCCACCAATCATCAGCACCAACCATAAGACTTGTTGACCGAGTGCACGACAAGAGACACAATGTGAAATGCACCTTTACCGTAAGAAAACAAAAAAGAGAGCCAACATAAAGTGCACCTCTGCCGTAAGGAACAACAAGAGACACAATGTGAAATGCACCTCTACCGTAAGAAAACAAACAAGAGAGCCCATGTAAAGTGCACCTCTGCCGTAAAAAACAACAAGAGAAACAATGTAAAGTGCACCTCTGTCATAAGGAACACAATGTCACACGCACCTCTGCACCCTCCAGCCCAGACATGGCGTCAACAAAGCCCCTGATGCGCTCAGCCACCTCAGCTGCGTCAATTCCTGCATCTGCCTCTCCTGCAGCAGGCCTGCATGGCACCATAACATTACCAACATACCCAAGGGTGGTGTGTGTGGGTGTGCAGTGTGTGTATGTGTGCACTTGTAAGTCGGTGCTTGCTTGCTTGCTTGCTTGCGCGCGTGTGTGTGTGTGTGTGTGAGAGTGTGTGAGAGTGTGTGTGTGTGTGTGTGTGTAGGAAAGAGAAAGAACATAGCAGGACTTAAGACGCAAAAGTCATGAGGATCAGTTCCTTAGAATTGCACCAACATTCAGCAATATATGTGGTAGACACATAACTGCTGCTTTGCAACGATTGGATGAAAATCCTGGCAAGCATGCAGGAAAAAATCGCTGCCAGCAGACAGCTTAATTGTTGGCTACAACTAGTGAGTGCTTTGATTGCACCAATTGTGACGTCAGAGCCTGGTCAATTTAAGGACGCTAGTGTAGTGAAGTAGTTTGCACCGATTGAGCTGTACATGCCTCGGTTTTCATTGCATCATACACACGAACAAATGTATAAAGTGGACAGAGGAATTTTGAAGTAATGATGAAACAAGAGGAAGAGGAAGAAGAAGAAGAAGAAGAGAGGAAGAAGAGAGGAGGAACAAGAAGAGAGAGAGAGAGGCATGCAACAGGACAACAAAACGCTGTTCTTATGATGCCTGCACGCACCCTTCTGCTCCCTTCTTGCCCTTAGACTTGCCGCTCTTTGCCTTTGTGTGGCCCTGCGGTCCCCCCTCCATCTCCGCCTGACGCTTTGCAAGCTCTTGCTCGACGACCACGCCCTGAGCCTCCATCCAGCCATCACTGTCCTCATGCTCGTCCTGCTGCTGCTGCTGTTCATCCTGCAAGTGGGAGTCGCCAACAGCTTATCTGAAATTTGGTGTAGGTGTCATGTGAGAGGTGGAATTGCTGTAATGAACTACTATGGATCGGGGAGAAAGCTAGTCAGGTAGTGATACCCACAACCAAACCTAACCCTAACTTGGGTCCACACCCACATCCATACCCGCACCCGCACCCGCACCTGCACCCAGACCCACACCCACACCCACATCCACACCCACACCCAAATCCACACCCACACCCACACCCACACCCACACCCACACCCACACCCACACCCAAATCCACACTCACATTCACACCCACACCCACACACCAGCACACCTCCGCACAACAGCCCCCTGCACCCTCCAGGAGCTGCTGCAGCTCCTCTGCCGGCCCAAGAGCAGTAGCCGTACCACGCGCAAACATGGGGCTGGACACAAAATCTGAGGTGGCTGTGGCTAGGAGCTCGTTGTACCTGCACCATAGTAAAGGTGGGACACCAAGCAAGCGATGCAGGAAGAGGAGAAACAGCAGCAGTGCCTTTCGTCTGCATCAGGAACTCATGAGGAAAGTGCTGTGTGTACTGCAGCTAAGTTGCCAGGATGCGTCGTATCTTATAAGCAAAGGTTGACAGGGCCGTGGCTGGAGCTCATTTTTGTATACTAGAAATAGGCAAGTGTCGATGAAGTCTTATTATGCACTGGGATGCAACGAGCTTGATGAGCAGAGTGCACCTGAAAGGCGAGAAAAAGGCCTGACAAGCACAGCACCATTCTTTCCTTCCAATTAAAAAAGGGTGAGCTCAGGTTGCTGCTGCCTGTCCATGCAAGGAGCTCCTTCACCCCTCACGATTTCGAGCAAGCGCGTGCTCACCAGTTTGTGTAAATACCCCCCCAAAATAATCACAGAAGAGATGCAAATAAGTTCTCCTGCACCCTGGCTTTGATCAATCTCATCCCACAACCGATTCATTCTCCCACACAGGGACAGGTTGGGCTGGATATTGCAACCATGCATTGTCACAATCATGTCGGTATGTGCCTTACATGCAGGCTGAGCCCATGCAGGCTGAGCCCGATGTGCCGGACGTGTAGGCTGAGCCTGGTGTGCTTTACACGCAGGCTGAGCCCCTGCAGGCTGAGCCCAGCGAGAGAGCCTTTCCGCAATAAGTACGTCATCAAGATTAGCGACCATATATTGACTTTTCGGTGTGAGTGCCCAAAATGGAGTCTACCTTGTTCCATAATAGAGCACGTCTTACCCTGTCTTTGTATACGAGCTAATCACGAGGAAACCAGGAACATGCCTAAAACACAGATACATCTGAGACCTCAAGGGTGCATCCCATCCCACTCCACGACACAGCACGTCTTAACCTGCCACCAAGTACGTGCACACAATGCACAGACCACATGCACCCAACACCACATGCCCACAATACCAACCAATACCACCCAACCAATGCCCCAACCAATACCACCTGACTAATACCACATGCCCCAATACCACATGCACACAACTTTTTGGGTACTCCGCCAACGGTGGTCAGGTGAGCACCTCTGGAATTGTATGTCTCTCAGGTATCCGGAGGTTGTGTACACCGAGCATACCGTTTCAAAGCACAGACTTGTCTAACATATAGCATATAGCGTACAAAAAGCATATCACCGCCCATTATTTCATGTTTCCTTACGTGGGTGGTGGTGATTAAACCACTAAACGGTCCTTTAACACCTATGTCCTATATATACTCGTCCCACGATAGCTCTCACCTCTTGGAGCCTGGCAATTCCCCTTGAAAGTAGCCCAGCCTGTCTAGATTGCTCTTATACAGTCCCCATCCTGGGTGGCACTGCAGCTGTGCAGCTGAGGGGGCAGGGGAGGCAACGGGCTGCTGCTCCTCTTGCTGATGCGGCTGCTGCTGCTGCTGCTGCTGGTGCTGCTGGTGTGGGTATGGCGGGGCAGCTACAGACGCTGCCATTTTGGAGAGGCGCGCAGACCTGCGGGTTGGGAACCAGAAATGAGTGGGGCTCTGCTGAAGGGTCGGGCAATTGGACAAACAGCGTGCTAGGCTGTCGTTCTGAAAGCAGACAAGAAAGGGCTAATTTAATCACAAGGTGTGGAACGCCTTTTGGAATGGGTGCCGAGATTGAGCAGCCAGTTCTCATAATAAACATTCCAGGGAAAGAGCATGAAGAGTGAGCAGCCAACGTAACAATGAACAACCCAGGGGAGAAGGCCGGAGAGTGAGCTGCCAACATTGAAATAGACACCCCAGGGGAAAAGCGTGGCTACGTTGCATACAGGCGTTTTAAAATGGGCACTGATAGTAACACTTTTGGGGTCTGTGGCGGTGTATACTAGACACGTCTAGTAGGGTTAGCAAGAGCTATGTATGAGCATCATACGCGACTGTATATTTGGATATCCCTGCTATAAGTTCTGTTCGTGAACCATGTCAGCTTGGCTCTGGCCAACCCTAAAGATTTTCTCGTCCCGGGGCTGCACAAAAATGCTGTACTAAAAAGTCGTTTGCATTTTCCTGAACCATCCCCCGGATAAAAAAGGTTGAATTATCACAGTCGCTAAGCTTGCGCTGTCCATGCGCACACGAAGCAGCTGCCTGGTGCCTAAGCAACCAGACGTAAAGACCGCCTTGTCCCTCTCCGGCCCATCTGCTGATACCCTCTTTCAAATACACCAGTACTACGAGTACAGCAATGGTTCCTGGACATCAGCAATACTTCTCCCTGACATCAGTCCGAACCACATGGCACATCAGTCCCTGACATCAGTCCAAACCACAAACCACATCAGCAATACTTCTTCCTGACATCAGTCCAAACCACAAGCCTGCAAACAAGAGGTCCTCAAAGCACGCGGTGACCCTCACCCACGATCATCAATCCCTAGCACCCGCCGTGCACGTTACCTCGCCATCAAGATTTCAAACCCTGCAGTGATCTTCAGCCCCTGCTCAGCCCGTGGAAGGTCGGGGTGGTTGGGAGGTGGCAGCCTCCAGCCGCGCGGCGGCGCAAACGGTTGCTGTGCCAACTGCGCGTACTGGCACCTGTTGCTGGTCACAAGCACGGTGGTGCGTGGCTCAGAGGGCGGGAAGTGGTGCATGCGCGCAGCTGCCTTCATGTCATCACCATCCCTGCATTTTGTGTGTGTGTGTGTATGTGTGTGTGTGTGTTTGCAAGGAGTTGGCGTGCATGTGTGGGTGTTGTTGAGAAGGGTGCTTGAGAGCTTGAAAATCGTGCAAGCACCCTTTGCGATGCTGTTGAATTTGCAAGGGATTGGGAAATCTTAGTCAGCAAGAAGAAGAGGCTCGTCCTGAAAGTGAATCAGGGCAAAAGGAGGGGGGGTCAGGAACATTAGGCTCAGGACGCAGAACCAAAATATTACACTATGCAGGCAGAAGAGAATACTCCCCACATTATTTCAGGAAAAGGAGCTCTCAAGTACCGAGTGCCATCAAGCTCCTCAACCGCAAAGGCAAAACGAAAACGCAAAGGGGAATATGAGGATGCAAATAAGTGCAAAAGAAGACACACACAGGGACAGAACAAGGGCTGCTGCAGGTGCATGGTGGTATGCCTTGCCTGAAGTAAAACGCATCAACCGCGCTAGACACGAGCTGTGGCTTAGCTTTAAGAGCTGCTGCTAGCTGTATAGGCATGATGACCTTGGAGCGATGGCACCCAGCCTCCAGGGCTTTGCCTGCAGACACGTGATTCAGGTTGTGCGTACTTAGATGTGACAAACAAAAAGCGTTGCAGTCAGAGTAGGCACGAGGCGTGTATAGCGTTGGCCAGAACCATATATATACGGTGTATATACAGTATCATTGACAGGGAAATAATCAAATATACGGTCACATACAGTGTATATATACGGTTCTGGTTATCCCTAGACGTGTGTACAATTCATTGTTGAGCAATGGAACCCAGTCTCCAGGGCTTTACCTGCGGAGTGGGTAGAGGGGTGCTTGCATTCAGTTACATTATCAGTTGTTGGTCAATTAGCGACTAAGACAGCGACGATCGGCGACGCCGTTGGTAATTCAAGGTACTGCTTGTTACAGTGATTGGTATCTGTCAGTTTGCTGGTAGGCACTTAGGGAGATCTTAGGATGGACAGCAAAAACGTAGCACACACCACGGGCTATTGGTGCTGACTTCAGTGCACGGTACACGGCGGTGGTAACATTTGCGTGCTTGTGCTAGGGTGATGTAACTGCACACTGTATAATGCACAACGTAGTATGTATGTATGATGTGATGTAATGTAAGATAAACACAGCTTAAGTGTCTATCTTTAAAAAAAGAGTGTGATTAGCTCCCAACAGATAGCGTTGCATTGTAGGTGAAATGCGCAGTAACTAAAGCTTCAAAATTACAGGAAAAGCGCCTTGACCCCCAAGCCTTACGCAAAATTGATCCTATCCCCACCTGGATCAAAAAATTGTGGCAGTTGAATGCACTAGCGATACACGCCACTGCCATTCTTTCATGGCAACTTAATCCTGCTAAAACAACCTTCCACCCAGTAAGAGTTGGCAGCAACACGACAAATGTTGTTCTTCTACTCATACTTATCCAGTAAAAGGGAAATAAGCGCACGCACGGTTGTTTTGCAAGCATTTACAGTCGGTGTATGCAAATCCTATAGACATATACATATACAATTTGGTTTGGGCCAACTCTACACGATAGGTGTCTGAACGTACCACGTGCGGTTAGGGTTGGGACCCAAAGCATTCAAGCACCGTCAGCGCACCCCACCTGGATAGCCCTCCATCCGGGCGGTCACGGCAGCATGGGCCTTTGGGGACCTGGTGGGAACAGAGTCGCATGCCACGATCTGCGTGTGCAAAGTGACAGACCCTGAGTACACAACCTTCACAACAGACATATGTATGTGCACAAGTCTTGTGTTGAAAGGAACCATTGGTACTGAGTCGCATGCCACGATCTGCGTGTGCAAAGTGACAGACCCTGAGCACACAACCTTCACAACAGACATGTATGTGCACAAGTCTTGTGTTGAAAGGAACCGTTGGTACTGAGTCGATTGCCACGATCTGCGTGTGCAAAGTGACAGACCCTGAGTACACAACCTTCACAACAGACATATGTATGTGCACAAGTCTTGTGTTGAAAGGAACCATTGGTACCGAGTCGATTGCCTCCTTCTGCACGTGCAAAGTGACAGACCTTGAGTACACAACCTTCACGACAGACAATACGTGCACAATTATAACTTCTAAGTGCATAATGCCAAGCGACACCTCCTGCTTTATGGTACGCAGTAGGCCACTTTAGGGCTATTGGCAATAACGGGGGTATCTGTATCTTTTACCTTATCCTCTCAGCTTCCTCTCCCTCTACCCACTGTGACTGTGATTCACATACCGTACCTTTCCGATATCATCCTGGGTAAATAACGTGTTTTGCCCTCCGGGGTGGTTACGGTATCGTTTAATATAGGTATATTTATTTTGAGGCTCCGGGGTTGCCCGGGATTGGCGAAAATAAAGTTGTGTGGGTGATGAGCGGAGAATGCCCCGCCCCAGCCCCAGCCCCAGCCCCAGCACCTGCAGCACCAGCCCTAGCACCTGCCCCAGAACCTGCAGTAGCCCCAGCACCTGCAGCATGACACACATGCGCCCCAGCACCTGGAGCACCTGCCCCAGCACCACACACACACACACACACACATACACACACAGTACGACACACATGCGTACACACACACGCGCATGTGCACGCATGCTCACACACGCACACACACTGCCTGGGGTACATGCCCACCGGGATTCGTGCGGGAATGGCTACAATATTTATTTTGAGGCTCCAGGGTTACCAGGGGTTACGTTTATTATTTATGAATTTTAGGCACCGGGATGGATCCGGAAAGGTACGGTACGGTAGGGTAGCAATTGCACACATGTACTAACCACGTGCGTGCACGCACCCCCCACCAAAAGCAGCGCAATTAGAAGTACTGATAAAATTGACAACTCTGCCCCTCAAAGATAATGTAGAATAACAGCAGCCAACTGAACCTACACTTCTTAACGCCTTAAAAACAGGCAGCAGTCGTGACAGGCCACTCGATTGAACTGAGAGCTTGGCCCACCTGCAGGGCTTGCATAGTGGAAGGGATGGAGGGCAGGGAGGGGTGCTTTGAGCTGGGAAGGGGCACGATGTGCAGCTGCCCCTCCTTCAGCCACACACGGTTTGCAGCAGATTCTGGCTTGAGCCACTTTGGCAGCGCATAAGCAGCCTCGATGAGCAAGAACTCGCCGTCGTTGTCCCACGCCTGCGTGTACATGTGTTTGCGCGCGTGTGTGTGTGTATATTTGCGCGCGTGTGTGTATGTGTGCATGTGTATATGTGCGGATGTGCTTTTGTGTGTAAGGGTGTGTATGTGTGTATGCGTGTGAGTGGCCTCAATAAGCAAGAACTTGCCGTCTTTGCCCCTTGCCTGCGTGCATGAGTGTGTGTATGTGCGTGAGTACGAGCATGAGTGTGTGTATGTAAGGGCACGATTGCGTATGTACGTGAGTGTGTACATGCGTCAGTGCGTTTGTGTACATGTTTGTGTATATAGGTACACAATTTCATTTATGATTTACGATGCAGTGCAGGTGTCAGGCTGTGCCCTTGATCGTGGGACACTGCTGCTCGGACGTCTAGTCACCTTTCAGCTACAGGCGTCACACTGTGTGCATTCGCCTGTTCCATCTCTACCACATGCAGTGCGGTCAACTCACCCTGGCTGACAGCCCCTGGATGTGCTTCGTCATCTCCAGTAACAGGTAGACCACAAACCACTCATCCTCCACGTTCTCCCCCCAGCACAAGGAACCCCACAAACATGTTGGCTGCTGCTGCTGCTGCTGGCTGCTACCATTCACGGATGGATCCATGTCCTTGGGGACTTTGCTGGTGGCGCCTCTCCTCTTTGGCTGCTGCCCATACGTTTTGGCCCACGGCTGCGCCTTGTTGGTGCTGGGGGTGAGCTCGAAGGACTCCTTTTGCCAGATGTAATTTTGAAGCAGAGGTCGCGTGTATTGCATGCAGCAGGCTCGCAACGCCAGCAGCTCTGCCTCCTCTGCATATGAGCAAGGGAAGGCAAGCATGAACGCGAAAGTGCAAGAATAGCAAGCTCGTTCAAAGATAGTAAGAAGGTGCGTATGTGGGTGCGTGTACATGTGTGTATGTGTGCGTGTGTGTGTGTGTGTGTATGTGTGTGTATGTGTGTGTGTGTGTATGTGTATGTGTGTTTGTGTGTGTGTGTGTGTGTGTGTGTGTGTGTGTGTGTGCACGCGCGCGTGTGTGTATGTGTGTGTGTATGTGTGTGTATGTGTGTGTGTGTGTGTGTGTGTGTGCGTGTGTGTGTGCGCGTGTGCGTGCGTGTTTGTACATCCAGATGCAATGTATGAGGCGTACCTGCAGGCTGCTTTTCTGGGTACACCTCATAGAATACCGCGTTATCTTCAGGAGGCTTAGGCCCCAGCCCAAGAGACTCAAACAAGTCCATTGTTTCCTATCTCTACAGTCCTTTTATTTGCGTGTGTGAAAGAGCAGGAATTGAAAATAAAGAATAAGCAATACTTGTTCTCCAGCTTTATACAGACAGCTTTATACAGACACTACGTTGCTCTCTGCTGGCCTGGTGCGTCTGGGCGCCTTCACGCGTTGCCAGCTGGGCCTGGTGCAAGCTTTGCCAGCCTCTATCTCCGTGGGACTCACACACACCAGCCTCCTTCCCTTCAGTAGCGGAAGCAGCAGCAGCGCACACGCCATGGCAGACAGCGCGGCTGCTTTGGCAGAGGGCGTAGATCAAAAGCTGAACTTGCAGGGCTTGCCCACTCCTCCTCCCCCAGCAGCACAGGCACAGGAATCATCATCATCAGCAGCAGCAGATGATGGCCCAGCCCACCCCTCAGGCCTGTCCCTAGAGGAGAGGTTTCAGCTGTGCCGCGTTGTGGCCGAGGAGTGCATTAGCGACGCCGAGCTGCGCAACCTGCTCAAGCACAGGCCGCACCCCGTGGCGTACGACGGCTTTGAGCCGTCCGGGCGGATGCACATCGCGCAGGGCGTCATGAAGGCCATTAACGTCAATCGGCTCACCAAGGCAGGCTGCACCTTCAAATTCTGGGTGGCTGACTGGTTTGCCCAGCTCAACAACAAGATGGGGGGGGACCTGAAGAAGATTCAGACCGTGGGCAAGTACATGGTGGAGGTGAGAGGGGAAAAGAGGGGGAGAGAGGGCGTGCAAGCGTGCGCATTGTGGAGGGGTGCCCTCCGGCTTCCCGAGCAGCTCATGCATCTTCCTTCGTGCCTCTGCTTGCTCCGGCTTGAGCCTGAAGCAGTGTCGCTCTCCCTGCCTGTCATATGCGCAGGTGTGGAAGGCAGCTGGCATGGATCTCACCAACGTGGAGTTCCTGAGCAGCAGTGAAGAGATCAACAAAAGGCCGGACGAGTACTGGACGCTAGTCATGGACATTGCTCGCAAGAATAATCTCAAGCGTGTGCTCAGGTGTGGCCTGCCACACAGTCACTTCCAAAGGGATAAGCACAAAAGCCGTGCTCAAACGGACAAATTAGAGGGGGTTTTGGTATGAGAGCACCAGCGTTCTCAAGCGGCACTATTAGCCCACAATCTATGCTATTTGCAAGCACATCCACACTCACAGAAAGAAACTACAGGCTGTAAAATAGTCTGCGTAAACACTTTACCTCTCTCTCTCTCTCTCTCTCTCTCTCTCTCTCTCTCTCTCTCTCTCTCTCTCACACACACACACACACACACACACAAACACACACAGAAAGCTCCAGCACCTCCTCTCTCCTTGCTGATTCCAGGTGTTCACAAATCATGGGAAGATCAGAGACCGAGGATTTGAGTGCTGCACAGATTTTCTACCCCTGCATGCAATGCGCCGATGTGTTCTTCCTCAAGGCCGACATCTGCCAGCTGGGCATGGATCAGCGCAAGGTGCGTGGTGGGTGCTGTGTGTGTGTGTGTGTGTGTGTGTGTGTGTGTGTGTGTGTTTGAAAAAGAAGCAGCCTATTGAGGAATTTCTGTCCTGGTGGCTGTTTTTAGGATCTTTTTTTCAATCCATGGAAGATGCTTGCACCGACGCGCAGAGTGACAGAGACCTGTTGCTGTTAAAAGTCGTCATTGATTTAAATTTGATTCGTATGCCAGTTCTTGGAACGACTGCACATGCTTGCAGCATCTCCTCCCTTCCACACGCAGGTGAATATGCTTGCACGAGAATACTGCGATGATATTAAAAAGAAGAACAAGCCCATCGTTCTCTCCCACAGGTACTGCGTGTGTGAATGTAAATGTATTTATGCACTGTGCCAGCAGGACCTGTGCCCCCTTGAGATTGAAAAGGTGTTTAGCCGTTGTGCTAATTGTGTGAGCACGATTGTCTTGCTTGATTTTAAAATCTATCGCTCTTATTATAGTTCTTCTCCTGCATGTATCACTTTAAAGTAAACTACAACTTTCAAGTGTACGCGTCCCTGCTACTCCCAGGATGATGCCTGGATTGTTAGAAGGCCAGGAAAAGATGAGTAAAAGTGATCCCAACAGCGCAATTTTCATGGAGGACACAGAGCAGGAAGTGAGCACGAAGATAAAGAAAGCTTACTGTCCACCCAAGGCAAGTCGTCAGATTACCTGTGACGGCCTAGCAAGCAGTTGCTCATTATCGTACCTTTTTTTTATTACCCTGCATAAGTATTGTTTTTGACCCAGTGGAGTGACTGCAACTGGCAAGCTTGAGTATAAGTTTATATTCACCCTGCGGGGTTGTGCGGGGTTAATGAAAATAATGTTTTGGGTCGCTGCAAGTCATGAGTGGCGAGAGCGTGTGTGTGTGTATGTGTGTGTATGTGTGTGTGTTTGTGTGCGTGTGTGCGCCTGTGCATGTGTGCGTGTGTGTGTGTGTCTGTGCGCGTGTGCGCCTGTGCGTGTGTGCGCCTGTGCATGTGTGTGTGTGTGTGTGTGCACCTGTGCATTTCTGCTGCTGCATTGCTGCTGCATGAGAGCATGCTTGCATCCCTGTCTCAACTTCATTTGTTGCGTAATTACAGAATGCAGTGCCAATGCAATGCCAACTGTACAACCATGTGGGGGCAAACCAAGGTCTGTGAGTTCTGCATGGCTGCCTCTTGTTCTTGCACTCCTTTGCCTCTCGCTCAGCCCAGTCCGCTCTTGCCTGCTGCAGGCGGACGGGGTATGGGGGGGAAGGGGCAGGCGGGAGGGGGCATCCTCACCGGTCGTCACTTGGAACAAAACATATTTTTCACTACCGTCTGAAACCTGAGCCGCTCCCTCTAGAAATACATATATATTTACCATTGTTTCACGAGTAATCTGTCACCGCCCCCACCATAAAACAATAATTAGGGGCAGTGATATACTTTGTGCACGGTATGTAACATATACTTTTGTGTCATGTGGTTGCCATATATATAAAGCGCGGTCAGCTGCCACAGAGGAGTGCACAAGGCACTTGGAAACGCGAAGCAGGCATCTGTTGGAAAAGGAGTTTCCAAAAAGGATTGAGCGGCCAGCATTGCTAGCATCCCACCCACATTGCAGGTAGTAGAAGGCAACCCCTGCCTGGAGTACGTGCGCCTCATAGTTCTGCCCTGGTTCAACAGCCTTGAAATTAAAAGGCCCGAGTCAAACGGCGGAGACAAAGTGTTCACCAGCATGGAGGAGATAGAGGCCGATTTTGCAAGTGGTGCTTTGCATCCAGGTGATGAGATGTTAATACTTTGACGGGAAAAGGTGCAAGTGCGATGCGCCCTTATATTGGCTTTTACGTCAGTTACAGATCAATGATGATTTTAGTTCATTGCTGGCTATAGCGCACAAAATAACACCGTGTGTTTCATGCTTGGTTGGAAATTCGACGGAACTTGATGAGAGGCCCAAGGGCTTCCTATACAATTTAAAAGCTTAAATCATAAGTCATCTACACCAAAAAGTCGGTTTCTTTTGGCAGTATCTATTTGTCCTATCACGTTCAGTTCAATATTTTGCTGCTCTTTCCCCCTGTTACTTGCAGGCGACTTAAAACCTGCTCTGGCACGTGCAATTAACCAAATTTTGCAGCCCGTGAGGGATCACTTTGCGAACAACGCTGAGGCCAAGGAATTATTTAAAAAGGTAAGCGTTCGGCTCAACAATGTGCTCTGAGCCCTGGAATTTTAGAATTTTTAGTTTTCACTTGCAATGTCGTACCTAAAAAATTCTTGATGCTTCTCTTTACGTTTGCAGGTTCGGACGTACAAGGTTACAAAGTGAGCATCCCTACCTAATTACTGGAATCCACGCTTAATACTGAAATCCATGGCTGGGCAAACCACGACTGGAGCTGCTTCTTTTATCCCACCACCTCTCAGTACTATCCACACTTCCAATTTGCCGGCAATACGAATATCATCAATAAGTGCCATCAGTATTTCATTTTTTGAACTGGTCATTTACAAATTAGGAATGAGGAGCGAGCAACTGTGTGTGATCACCATATATATAGATAGGAATTCGGGTTAATAAATATGTTTTGAAAAGTCATAGTAGAAAGAAACAATTAAGGCAAGGTACAGTATGATAGTATGCCTCTGGGGTGCCCTTTCCAGTACTGATAAACCAACTCTCACCAGAAGCCAGTTTCAGGCCAAGCCTGCAACACTCTTGATCCCCATTGATTTTTCCTTTCCAGGAGCTTTACGGTACCAAAGTGGCCCCTTTTCCTTAATTGTGGGCGGTGGTTTTCAGCACTGCCTGCGTAGTTTTTCTTTCTTTGGGAAGACCAGCTGGCGGTGCTGTGTGCGAAGGCTAATAAGATGTTCATGCGGGCAGTCCAGCAAAATGCTGCCCTCATCCTGAAAAGAGTGCCGTCACATTTGTCACAGATCCTGAGGTCATAAGGCCTATTCCTGTCATGCCGCATTCTTTATAAACAATTAACTAATGGGTGACATGAAATTTATCGCGGCCAAAATCGTGAGCCAAATTGCTCTTCTACATCCATCTAAAAAAACGGAGATGGATTATAAACAAAGCCATTGTAAAACCTGGTTAATCGGTCAATTTTTCCACAAAGCCCAGTTTTGATACATGAAACAAGTTTTAAAATAAAGCATATATTTCACTCTCGAATCATGGTTTCGCACCAATGAAAACGAAAACGGGTCATGAGATTGCATACTTCGAACGAGAATGGAGCCAGAACAGGCAACACCGCTCTCCCAATACTCCATTGTAATTTTTGAGGTACATGCAACACACACACACACACACACACACACACACACACACACACACACACACACACACACACACACACACACACACACACAC
>Ga0307947_1001583_pt1 | contig 18067 bp, 20 predicted proteins | sample OrgLakmetagen232_FD_201840 | JGI IMG/M metagenome (GOLD analysis project Ga0307947, IMG submission 201840) | Saline water microbial communities from Organic Lake, Antarctica - #232 | ecosystem: Environmental > Aquatic > Non-marine Saline and Alkaline > Saline | place: Antarctica: Organic Lake...
AGTTCTAAAAACAGGTAACTGGTTAAAATCTGAGCACCCTTCACAGCTGAGAGCATAGGTTAAACCGAGCAGCATACACTGAGAACACAACTTTAAATGTAGCACAGACAAAATGCAGAGCAGGTGGTGAGTCAGGTGCTGCAGACACAGGCGCAATTTATTTGACAGAGTGAGTCAGGTGCTGCAGACACAGGCGCAATTTATTTGACAGAGTGAGTCAGGTGCTGCAGACACAGGCGCGATTTATTTGACAGAGAGGAAGAGGGGAGAGTTGCACAGGCTGGGCACACAGTGGCATTGGGCGCACAGACAGTGCGAAGCAAGAATCAAGTGCTGCGCACACAGGTGCAATACAGGAAACAGAGGAGGAGATTGCACAGGCTGGGCACACAGTGGCATCGGGCACACAGGCTGTGCATAACATGAATCAAGTGATGCACACACCAACAAAAATAGCACAGGCTGAATACACAGCGGATTTGGGCTCGCAGGCTGTGCAAATTGTAATTACACAGTGTACTCGATTGCTGCAAAAACCGTGCACAGCTGCACCTGAGTGTATGGCTATTTTGAGTGCTCAAACAGGTTGATTGCGATTCACAGAAAGAGAGAGTGCACAGACCAAGCAAGCAATCAAATCGAGAGCACAGACTGCGCAAAGGACGCATGTAGATAGGAGCACAGACCGTGCACTAGAAAACTTTAGATTAGACAGCAAACACAAATTTTCGGGCGTTTCTTGAGGAGACGAGTAGGCATAGGTAAGTGAGTTAATGACCTGAGCGAGTTTATGAAATGAGTAGGTTTATGACATGAGCCCTGGAGTAGACATAGGAGCGTTTTTACAGGAGACAACTAGGCATAGGTGAGTGAGTTTATGACATGAGTGAGTTTATGACATCAGCCCAGCGCCCTCACTCCAAATTTCGTGTGACCCCATGTTCGCCACTCGTGGCTCCTTAAGATTTTCATCGCCTACGATGAGCTAGACGCTGTAGAAAAGAGCACCTCCTGTTAAATCTCCTCTGCTAACAGGAACTAGAGGTGTCCGAGCAGGCGAGCAAGTTGATGTAAAAGTTGATGAACAAGTTGATGAACAAGCTGATTGACTCCATCGTTAATCGGAAGCCAACAGGAACTAGAGGTGTCCGAGCAGGCAAGCAAGTTGACAAACAAGTTCATGAACAAGTTGATGAACAAGCTGATTGACTCCATCGTTAATCAAAAGCTGGAACCTTTTTTATTTCTGTACGGATCTCAGCAAGCAACTAGCTGATTGCTTTCCTATTACGCTCACCATGTGGTCGTCCACACTCTTTCCTCCTAGGCAGATCTCAGCAAGCAACTAGCTGATTGCTTTCCTAATACACGCACCATGTGGTCGTCCACACTCTTTCCTCCCAGGCACACGTTGGTCACCTTGCGTTCACAGGAAAAAATTGTTTGCGGTCATCCAGGGGCAAGCTTTATGACGCAATGACACAATTACAATTATAAGTAGGGTTGGCTAGAACCATATATATACGGTGTATATACAGTATTTTTGGCAGGGAAAACACCAAATATACGGTCATATACGGTGTATATATACGGTTCTGGCCAACCCTAATTATAAGGCGTTGACGTAAAATTGCAATCACAATTATAAGGCATTAAAGTTACATTTGCCATTAAGTCACACTTGACTCTAGAATTATGTATTCTTGGTTGCGTTGCTGATTGAAAGGAAGAATGCATGGTTCCTTGCCTAACCCTGATGCAGGCTTGACCCAATCACGTTGTGTGTCCCTGATTTGGGCTTGACCCAATTAAGTTGTGTGTCCCTGATTTGGGCCTGACCCAATCATGCTGTGTGTCCCTGATTTGGGCTTGACCCAATTACGTTGTGTGTCCCTGATACAGGCTTGACCCAATTACGTTGTGTGTCCCTGATACAGGCTTGACCCAATTAAGTTGTGTGTCCCTGATTTGGGCCTGACCCAATCATGCTGCGTGTCCCTGATTTGGGCTTGACCCAATTACGTTGTGTGTCCCTGATACAGGCTTGACCCAATTACGTTGTGTGTCCCTGATACAGGCTTGACCCAATTACGTTGTGTGTCCCTGATTTGGGCCTGACCCAATCATGTTGAGCGTCCCTGATTTGGGCTTTACTCAATCATGCTGCGTATCCCTGATTTGGGCCTGACCCAATCATAGCATGTTGCAAACGAGCTGCTACGTCTGCTCCGTAGACGGCTCACACAAAGCACACCGGATTTACGCGTGCTACTAGAATATTAACAACAGGGGATTCACACATGCCTTGCTGCTCTCATACAGGCAGGTCACAACACCATTGCTAGTAGACATCCCTCCAGTCACAATAAGTTGAGACTCAAAATGCAAGTTGATTTAATTAATTTGACATTTAAATCAAAGACATTTAAATCAAATATCAATAAATTCATGAGGAGTGCCAACCTATTAAGCACTTAGTAGTTAGGACCACAGGAAAACGCCTAGTGCGTAGGGTTGGCCTAAACCGTAAACATGCATCATATCTGGCTGTATATTTGGTTATTTCCCTGCCAAAAACACCGTATATACACTGTATATGTATGGCTCTGGCCACCCCTACGCATGGGTGTTTAAACACCAGATCACATACATAGGGTTGGCCAGAACCGTATATATACACCGTATATGACCGTATATATGGTGAATTCCCTGCCAAATATACCGTATACACACCGTATATATATGGTTCTGGCCAACCCCACACATACAAACCACCCAGGGCCTGTCTGACAACAAGGGAACTTGCGTGTGTGCTTGAAGCTTGAAGCATATGTGCATGAAGTATGCACATCAGGCAAATGTGTGTATGTGTGTGCGTGTGTGTGTATGTGTGTGTCTCCGTGTGTGCGTGTGTGTGTGTGTGTGTGTGTGTGCGTGCGTGTGTTTGTGAGTGTGAGAGTGTAAGTCCTTGAGTAAACACATGTGGCTCCACGGGGAGGAGGTCAAGAAGCCCAGCTTGCAATTTGTAGTACCTCAAGTTCAGCAAGACCCAGTGTATGACACACACAAACACATGTACACAGAATAGCAAAACTAGGTTGCTGTGTACCTACCTTCTACCTTGCAAATGATATTGTATAAATGTTTGAATAGGCGTGATTCACACACACACACGCACAAGCACACGCACACGCACACGCACACGCACACGCACACGCACACACACACAGACTGTTTCAACACACATACACACACGGATAGCAAAACTAGGTTGCTATGTACCTACCTTGCAAATGGAATGACAGAAATATTTGAGCAGACGTGATGCACACACACACAGACATGTTTAAACACACATAAAGCACCTACACCACACAGAATGACAAACCAGGTTGTTGCCTACCTTACAATTGGGGTCGCAGGAGTGGTTAACTAGGCGTGACGCATTGCCCCTGTGTGTGTGTGTGTGTGTGTGTGTGTGTGTGTGTGTGCGCGCGCGCGACAGAAAGGTAACGTGCAGGCACAATGAGAGCTGCTGAGTTCAGTGTGTAACACTTGAAATCCAGTCTTTGGAGTGAAGCAAAGTGATATCACTCACGTAAAAAGCAAAAGTCTACGCTGGAAAACACCAGCGTACATTAAGGAAAGGCTCTCAACTAGTGCTCACACTGTCACTGGCTTTTAATCTCTGTTCCTCTCAAAAATTTCCATCTTTTTATTTACTCGGTCCTCACAACCGCTGTTCCTTTTCAGATTTGAGTTATATTCAAACTAAAATTCGCCCTTGTGTGACGGAAAGGCACTGTGCAGGTACAATGAAAAGGAGACAAAAGCTTTGCAGGCACAGCAGCTGTGTTGCATGCATGGGAGCAACCTACAGGCAAGAAGTAAAAAAGTAAAAAAGGCACACGAGACATAAGACATGCCAATAAATATAAACATAATGAGACATAATGAGACATAATAAGGCGCAGTAAGACATAAGATAATATAAACGACAGGGATTGCATGGGAGCTACGTACAAGAAAGAAGCAAAGGGGTGACATCCTGGTCTTTGTGAGACTTTTGCAAACAATCCACGAGTCATTTCCAGAGAAAAAACAATTAATGAAAGCCACTGCGGCACTGGGATCTACGTCTGATGTAAATCCGGGGGACGCTCGAGCTCTCAGTAGAAAGTAATGCATATCCACACCCCTTAGTGGACGCTCAAGCTCTCAGTAGAAAGTAATGCATATCCACACCCCTTAGTGGGCTAAGGGTGTGGCCTGACAACAAACCAATAGGACTTCATAAATCACAGATGTGCTTGTAGCTTATTTTATTATAGGAGGGGCTGGATAAGTGCAGTTCTCGTTACACCTCCCAGCCTTATGCACGTGCAGGTTCGTTCAATATTAGCTTCTTTGAATGTCAAGTACAAAGATCTTGTCGATGATCAAGTACAGAGCGCTTGTTGATGATCAAGTACAGAGTGCGTTTTGATGATCAAGTACAAAGAGCTTATTGATGATCAAGTACAGAGCGCTTGTTGATGATCAAGTACAGAGAGCTTACATCACACTGGCATGCATCACGCCTACATGTGTGTGTGTGTGGCATCTAAAATCATCATGCTGACATGTAGGTAGCATGCATCACGCTGACATACTTCATGCTTACATGTGTGTGGCGTCTACATCATCACGCTGACATGTATCACACTGACATAATTCACGCTTACATGTGTGTGGCGTCTACAGTCCTGGCGCTGCTAACATCTGGGTGGTGGTGACTCCTGTCATCTGCGTCAAAAAGGTAATACCACCCTTTCTGACTGTAGGCTTCGTCACGTCCCTCCTCCTGCAAAATGATACAAAAACACAACAAAACTAAAAACAATAAAGGTAATACCACGCGCACTGACTGTACGCTACGCCACGCACCTCCTCCTGCAAAATTATACAACAAAAATAAAAACAATAAAGGTAATACCACACTGACTGTACGCTACGTCACGCACCTCCTCCTGCAGAATAACAGCAGAGTGCATAAAGGGAGCTTTTCTAATAGCAAACAACACTTCAGCTCATTTATAGGATGTACGCTTCGTCGCGCAGCTCCTCCTGCATAATAACAGCAGAGTGCATAAAGCGAACTTTTTAAATACCGATTATAGAACGTACGCTTTGTCACGTCCCCCCTCCTGCAGAACAGCAAAGAATTTTCAAATGAAGGCAAAGCTGTTGTACGCCTCATCACGCACCTCCTCCTGCAAAAAAATAATAAAAATGAAATAAAATATAATAAATACCACGCACGCTGACTGTACACCTCATCACGCACCTCCCCCTGCAGAACAGCAACGGGGTGCTATTACAGAGTGCCTAAAAGGGCATTGTTATGCAAGACTTTGATGCTTAAATATACTGAAGAAGTTGCGTACACCGCATCACGTGCCTCCTCTTGCCAAAAAAGCAACAGAGTGCAGAGTGCAAAGTAGGGTGCTCTTGTATAAAGATAGGTGCCTCCTCTTGCCAAAAAGCAACAGAGTGCAGAGTGCAAAGTAGGGTGCTCTTGTATAAAAATAGGTGCCTCCTCTTGCCAAACAAGGACTTGCTGTACAGCATATCGCATACTCCAAGGGTTGGCCAGAACCATGTATATACGGTGTATATACGGTATTTTTGGCAGGGAGATCACCAAATATACGGTCATGTAAAGTGTACATATACGGTCCTGGCTCACCCTACATATTCCTGCTGCAAGTAAGAAACAGAGCAGCAAACAGAGTACCTTGTAGTACGGAAGTCATGTGAGGGTGTGCACGTGTGGTCCTTCCCTAGGAACAGACACACACACAAACACACACACACACACAAACACACACACACACACACGCAGACAAGCATAAACAGACAAAACACACTGTCATGCACCTCCTATGAATTAATGCTCTTTTGTCCCCATTGGCACACAATCAGCCTGAATGCATTTTAATGCATACACACTTTCATTGTTTGTTGAGGGTCCTGCCTTATTTTGTCCTTTCACGCTCAGGTTTGCAATTTTTAGACGTACCGCCATAAACGGTGCATATGTACGGAGCACATTAACACACACACATACTCTCACACTCACACACATACACACATATACATATTACACGATTTTGGCCCACCCAACACACCAACTTCTATCGCCAGCACCTGCCAATACCACATTAACAACACCACAATTGGTGCATTTATGCTACCCCATTTTTCTTGCTACACCCACCTACACCTGTCAATAAGCTTTACTTTCACAAACTGATTGCTTTTGATGAGCAGGCTAGCAGTCTCTCACACTTCTTGACTGAAGGCCTTTTTTTGTTAACTTTGTACACCCACCTGCACCTGTCTTCTACTCAGGTACTAAACCAACTAAGGTGCTAAACCTACCAAGCTACCTGTCTTCTACCAAGGTACTAAACATACTAAGGTACCTGTCTTCTACTAAGGTACTAAACCAACTAAGATATTAAACCTACTTAGGTACCTGTAAGGTACCTGTCTTCTACCAAGGTACTACACCTACAAAGGTACCTGTCTTCTACTAGGGTGCCTGTAAGGTACTAAGGTACTAAATCTACTAAGGTACAGGTACCCACCTGCACCTGCCTTCTACTCAGGTACTCCCCCACATACTCTATGAGGTATTCGCCCTCAGGTATGGGCTCACACGCACGCACACCCCAGCCGCTATGGCTGCGGAAGATCTGGAGGGGGTGCTGCAAACCGTCGCACCTCAGCTTGCTTATGGCTTGGCGAGCCCTGCAGGTGTGTGTGTGTGTGTGTGTGTGTGTTTGTTTGTATGTGTGTGTGTGTGTGTATGTGTGTGTGTGTGTCATCACTTGCAGCTCACAGCAACAGGCAGGCAAGAGCGGGAGAAGAAGCAGCAACAGGCAAGAACATTTAGCCTGGGTTTCTTGGACATGATGGCTCAGCAGACCTAGCGAATATTTTGAGTTGGCCAGAAATATTACACACACGCGTCTGCTTGTACATATTGCGCAAGCTGGCTCCTTGTAGTTGTAGGTAATACAAACTAGGGTGCTCACTTGATGTTCCCACAGGCTTTTGCGTCGCACGCACACTTGTCCGTCCCAGAAGGGAGCGCTTGGGGGGCCAAATTTGTGCCATTGTGCCTGAGAAAGAAAGAAAACGCACATAGACGACAGGACTTTGAGTCGCACGCACACTTGTCCGTCCCAGAAGGGAGCTCTTGGGGGGCCAATTTTGTGCCATTGTGCCTGAGAAAGAAAGAAAACGCACATAGACGACAGGACTTTGAGTCGCACGCACACTTGTCTGTCCCTGAAGAGAGCTCTTGGGGGGACAATTTTGTGCCATTGCATCAGAGAAAGAGAAAAACACTGACAGATAAGTCACTGAGTGCATTCCAATGCTCATTCTACTGACGTTGATGCCCTATATCCTGTAATGCAGTGGCAGAAAGGCGTATAGGTGATTTCTGATAAAAACTGAATTGATGAGGATGAAGAGGACAGAGCCCACGCTGCATACACGGCACAGTTCCTGTGTGTGTTTGTGCGTGTGTTGTGTGTGTGTGTGTGTGTGTGTGTGTGTGTGTGTGTGTGTGTGTGTGTGTGTGTGTGTGCTTAGTTCAATCACAAACGCGTGCACATGCACGCACGCACATACGCTCACCTTTCATAATTGGTGACGACATATGAAAATGGCACGTCTGTCATCCTCATGTTTAACCCTGGCTCAATGGACAGCAGGGGAAACACGCATGCAGGCAGGCCAGTGGCAATGCTTCGAACGGTGTACTCTGGGTTGCTGCTGTGAATGTAGGCCTGTGAGAACAAAGAGCACACATGGAAAGTTTGGAAAATTTTAGGGAGGGGGAGACGTAGGCAGGCCAGTGGCAATGCTTCGAACGGTGTACTCTGGGTTGCTGCTGTGAATGTACGCCTGTGAGAACAAAGAGCACATATGGAAAGTTTGGAATATTTTTAGGGAGGAGAAGACGTAGGCAGGCAGGCCTGTGGTAGTGCTGCGAGTCAGGCCAGCCAAGCCCAGGCAAAAAATGAGGAGTTTATGCCCCATGGAAAACTGAGTATGAGGGGTTGCTCAGGGGCAATAATGGAGCACCTGTGGCTGCCTGGAGCTTCGGTTGGCCGACTGGCCTGCTGCCCATCATCGCAAAAATTGTTTTTTCGCAAAAATTTAATTTTATCATTTCGAGTAGAAAAATGAGCGCTGGAGGTGATTCTGGTGAAGGGAGCACACCCGCAAGGGGACCCCGCCCTTATGAATGGCACTTGATGCAAGCCCTGATGCCTCGTCTTTTTGGGCCCTTTGCTCCAGCTGGAGGAGCTCAGAAGCATGCTGCTGCTGCTCCTCTGACAGCTGCTGCTGCAGGTCTCTCACATTAGGCAGGGGGGTAGGCTGCTTTGTGACCCCCTCACGAAAGTGAGATGGATGTCTTCCTGCAGCTGTTTTCTGAGCCATCAGCTGCTTGGAGTGCCGAGAGCGTGCCTGGCTTTTGGAGGCATCTGAGAATCCAATCCATGCAATATTCACACAGTTCACAAACATGTGTTTCAATGGGACCAGCTAATGGTGTGCCAAACACACTCAAAGGCTGTGCAGCCACACCTGCAGACTTGCTCCGAGCTGAGAGATCAGAGGGTCTCACTGCATGATTTTATAGTATTATGTAATTCAAAAATCGGTTTGCCCCGACTTGGGCTGTGCACTTTTTCCATAGCTTCGCCAATTCCCCTGCCAAAAGGGAGTCCAAAACCGGACCTTCACCCCAGACCCCCGGACCTTCCACATTGTCTGGAATATTATTTAGAACGCCCCTGGTTTTTCCTGGCACCGGGAAGGAGCTTTTGGAAATCCGCTTTTTGGCAGGGATTTCCACCCTGCCCACCTGGGCACCTCCCGCCAAAAACTGAGTGAGCAGGGGTGCTTAAATAAATGTAACTAAGGGTCCTGGCTACTCAAATGTATTTTTCGGCATCGGGGCAAAACTTTTTGCAGGAATGGCTGACCTGACTGCGAGCAATGTATTTGAAAATGCTGCTGTGAATGTAGGCCTGTGAAATCAAAGAGCAGATATGGAAAATTTGGAGGGAGGGGGAGACGTTGGCAGGCAGGCCGGTGGCAGTGCTGCGAGCGGTGCATTTGAAAATGCTGCTGTGGATACAATATTATGCCTGTGTGAGAGACAAGTTTAAAGGGGTCATGACTATCACTTCAATGGAATGTTAACACAGATTTCAGGCGAATATTGCTAGCCTGTATTTATGGCACAACCTATTGGTGTATAGTTTGGGCACTAACTATCCATGAGAGCCATGATTGTAATGGAATATGAGAGGGGAAGGGAACTTTAAGATGCCCGGTACCAAAGTGGCTCCTTTTCCTTAATGTGGGGAGTAATTTTTTTCCACTGCCTGCGTTATTTTCTCTTTTGAAGGGAACGGCCTGGCCATGAATTCATGGTCAAGGCTTGGGTTTTAAGCATCAAAGAAAAGCATGAAACACGAACACGAAGCATGAAACACGAACACGAAGTTCTACTAGGACATACGCTACCAGCACACTTTCTGCATGAGTCAATGAGGGAGTTTTTAGCAGGGGATGCAGTTCGGGAGGGGGGTTTGGCAAACCAGTGGGAAGGAAAATTTAAGCAGGATTGCAATTTGGAAGGAACGAGCACAGGCAATATTGGTGGTGTATGCTGGTTGAAAGTAGGCCCGGAGGATATTGGCTGGCAGAAGCAACCCAATCTCCCCTCCCCTCCCCCCCCACCAACCCACCAACCCACATGTACATATGCACGCACACACATAAATATGCACACACGAACACACACATGCACACACAAACACAAACATACACACACAATGCACACACATACACGCACACACACAAACACACGCAAACACACATGAAACAAATCGCACACAAACCACAACTCCCACCTGCCAATTCGCCCACCACTTTGGCACCTGCCCTTTCAGCCGCTGCTTCAGCTGCTGCTGCATGCACATCACCAACTCATTCTGAACCTGCAGGCTCGCCCTTTCCAATTCTTGCTTCTCCAACACCTCCATCTGGCACTCCTCTGCAGCCGACCACTCTTTCAAGGCTTGCTGCTGGGACACATCAGCACCTGCTCCCTCTGCCGCTTTTAAATCTGTCACGATATCTGCGTGGTCATCACTGACTGCCCACGTTTTTGACGTGCCTAGAGCTACTTGCCCACGCCAGATATGCCGGCACACAGGCTGCTCCTTCACATCTGTTGACGTGGCTGCAGTGCGGGGGTGTGTATGCTGAGGCAATTGGACGTAGCTGTAGCCCTGCACGTCACTGCCTTGAACCACGCATAGCTGCATCGGCTGCTGCTTCTGTCCTTGCTGCTGCTGCTGCTGCTGCTGCTGTTGCTGCTGCTGCTGTTGCTGCTGCTGCTGCTGCTGCCCATTCACATGCTTATGCTTCGCGGAGGCGTTCAGCAGCTTCTCATGCTGCTTCTGCCGCCGCTGCCGCCGCAGCTTACACATTTGCGAGAAGAGGGGAGGGTGTGTGTTGTCCGCTGCAGGCAGCTTTTGAGGTCCTATTGGTACAAAGTAAGCATACAGCACGGGGGTGGGAGGGGGAGGGGGGCTGGCGGCAGAGGCTGCTGGGTTGCTGTCGGGGTCTTGACCTCCAAGCTCATGGGGCACAAGGAGGAGCTGTGTGCAAGAGGGAACATGATCAAGTAGTAATGGTTTGTGATGGGGCCCTCTTTTCAGGGCCCAAGGAGGAGCTGCACGTAAAAGAGCACACGGTCAAGGAGGGAAAAGTGGGGGTGTGACAGGGCCTTCTGTTCAAGGCCCAAGCAAGAGCTGCACGCAAGTGGGCATACAGTCAAGTAGTAATGGTTTGTAATGGGGCCTTCTGTTCAGGGCCCAAGGAGGAGCTGCACGCAAGTGGGCATACAGTCAAGTACTTATGAGGTGTGACGGGGCCTTCTTTTGAGGGCATGAGACTGTGAGCGTGAAAGTAGGTATTTTAGAGGGGAGGGTTTGGTGGGGGGGCCTGCTGGTGTAAAAGGATGAAGCATTTAACACAAAATTCGTGAAGCACATGGGAGGGAAGGGGTGTGCGTTGGGACTTTGTCAGCAAGGAGGGATGCAAAATGATAAAACGAGTTAGGAGTGGGTTAAAAAGGATATGAAGAGTATATAAAGTACAAAAAGGGCGGGTATAGAAAAGGATGCAAATTGGCAGCAGGTTGAGGTTTTGGAAAAAAGCAGTGCGGGAGGGAGGGATGGGTGACTGAGGTCGCTGGGAGGCTGTTAGCTGCAATAATTCCATGAGTGTGAAAAAAGAGGCATTGCTGTGTAAAGATAAATAGAAGTGTTTGGAGAGTGGGTGCGAAAAGCTAGATGAGCTTTCAAAAATGTGGTTCCAGGGGGGCTTTTGTTCGCAAGGAATAATGCGCGTGGGAAAGAGGGATAGTTGAAAGGATAAGGCACTCTTTTGGTGGGTTTTGTGATTAATACGTGGCGTTGGCCAAAACTGTGTATATACACCGTACATGAACGTATATAATAATGCACAAGATATGTAATAATAGACGGTATTGTTGGTGGGTTCCCGCCAGAAATACCGTATATACACCGTGTATGTATGGTTCTGGCCAACCCTAGTAGTACTTGCAGTTTTGATGAAGGTTTTGTATTCTGCCACACCTAATCGATTGTCCACTGATTGATTGACTCCCTGAGCAGTTCATTGATGGTGGTGGTGGTAGTGGTTCATTGATGGTGGTGATGGTGGTGGTGGTGGTGGTGGTTCATTGATGGTGGTGGTGGTTCGTTGATGGTGGTGGTGGTGGTTCATTGATGGTGGTGGTGGTGGTGGTGGTGGTTCATTGATGGTGGTGGTGGTGGTCCAGATCAGGTGCACCTGGTGCAAAGCAAGCTTACTCAGGACCTCATCCGCGCAAAGGGAGCACAGTCAGAGTCTCATCCATTGCACGTTGCTATATACAGCACGTTACCGTACTTACGGTCGACATTGCTCCAGGACGGCGTGTTCGCACAAGCCTGATTGCAACACAAGGACCTCAATTTTGTGACGATAGCCAGAGCATCACACTTACTCTTGGCCTCCATGTAGGCAACCTTCATTGCAGGCGGCCTTCATGACGACCGGCAGGCAACTTCATTGCAGGCAACCTCATTGCAGGCAACCTTCATTTGCAGGCAACCTTCATTGCAGGCAACCTTCATTGCAAGCAACCTTCATTTGCAGGCAACCTTCATTGCAGGCAACCTTCATTTGCAGGCAACCTTCATTGCAGGCAACCTTCATTGCAGGCAACCTTCATTTGCAGGCAACCTTCATTGCAGGCAACCTTCATTTGCAGGCAACCTTCATTGCAGGCAACCTTCATTGCAGGCAACCCTCATTTGCAGGCAACCTTCATTGCAGGCAACCTTCATTTGCAGGCAACCTTCATTGCAGGCAACCTTCATTGCAGGCAACCTTCATTGCAGGCAACTTTCATTGCAGGCGGCCTTCATGACCGTCCAGATCAACCTCAGAAGCTCGTGACTGTAGCATTTGCCAGAATGGCACTAGTAGTGCAGCACTGACATATTGCACATTACATTTCATAAACTCTGGTATCAGACATGACCGTTTTCTCTGCACATAGTCTGTGCAGCACCCATGTATGTACACATTTCTGACCCTACCCATGACGAATAGGGTCCTGGGTGGGGTAGCAGCATCTCAAAACTCACACTGCAGGGCCAAACTAAATTTATAGTCAGAAGCGCGTCACAGGTCAAGCCTGCGAGCTTCCTGATTCCACGGATGCCTCCTATCTTCTTGTGGTGGAGGACCTTAACAACACTCAGTACCTAAGTCCTATGTGGCTCCAGATTCTTTAATGGAAGCAGGGAGTGGTTCTGCTGCCAGCTTAGTTCTGTGCCTGTTCCTTTGAGGTGCCAAATCGCTGCCAGTTTGGAAAATGCCGTTTCAATTTACCTTGAAGAGATGCTTCGTGTCAACCACCAGCCAATTCGCTGCCGGCTTGGAGAATGCCAGTACAACATACCTTGAGAGATTCTTCGTGCCAGCCACCAACCTGCAAATCAGGAGGCAAATGTGGACCATGAGGCGCATGTGGATCCGGAGGTTCATGTGGATCAGGAGATTGATTGGGTATCAGAAGGAGGTGTGAATCAGGAGGAAGTACGTGGACGAATTTTTGTAAGCGGTCAACGCAATCATGAGCTGAGATGGGAACCTGTAGACACTTGCAAGACACACATGCAAGACGTGATAGATGCAAGGAGCGCAGGGACGTCGTTGCTTTTGTGGATGCCTTGACAGAAAGCGAGGAAGGGAACCACCTCCTAATCTGTAGCATTTAAGCAGAAGAGAGGGAACGTAGCGAAGCTACCTCCCTAATAAAGCTGACGGAGCTTTACATTACAAGCAGAACTGGGAACTCAAGCAGCGCGTGCTGCAGGACAAAATCATCCCAGCACACACACACACACACACACACACACACACACACACACACATCACACACACACACACACACATCACACACACACACACACAAACACACACACATACACAAACAAACACACACACATACACAAACACACAAAAACAGAAATACACAAACACGGACATATGCACAAATACACAACACACACAATTAACTGCATTATAACATGCTCTTGTGCGTGCTCTGAAGATCACGTGTGCCTGCCTCAGCAAGCTGATCGCACTGCACAGAGCAACAAGTACCCTGCAACATGCTTACTCACCACGTCCAGCAGCAGTGCCGTGCAGCAGCTCTTGGAAGCATATAGTGTCTGCCACAGCTCCTGGAAGGCCTCAGACCCACACCAATCCGAAGGAGCAGAGTAGACCAGATGCGGCCTAACATTGGCGTCTAGAATACTGGCTGTCGCATCAAAAGCAGGGAGCACACGGATGGTGCCGGGACCAATGGCGAGGGAGCCTGTTTGATTGATTGTGTTGTTTACGTGTGTGCGCATGTGCGCATGTGTGTTTGTGTGCACATATGTGTGTGTGTGTGTGTGTGTGTGTGTGTGTGTGTGTGTGTGTGTGTGTGTGTGTGTGTGTGAGTGTGTGTGTGTGTGAGTGTGTGTGTGTGTGAGTGTGTGTGTGTGTGTGTGTGTGTGTGTATATATGTGTGTTACTGTGCATTCGTTTGTCACGTGGTTGCCCGGAACTTGGCAAGTGGGTTCTCACATTGCATGCAATGCCGTGCAACCTACTAGATGGCAAACGGTCCTCAGCCTCGAGCATGGCAAAGGTTGGCAAGAGTGGGAGGTGACTGAGTGGCGTGTCTTCTTCCAAAACCTCCAGTTCGTAGGAGGAGTGCCATTCCTCGCCCAGAGGCAGCACGGAGCGTGCACTGTCTCCATCAATCACAAGATATCTCCACCTAGTTTCCATTCCTTTCCTAGCTTTGAGAGTCCCCAGGGCCAAGGCAGTGACAGCTGAAAAGGGTTTCCTTCTTTTTACATTCTAATCCAAATGTGGTATATAAGTACATAGTTCATTGTAAAATCAACAGTCTGTGATTTTTTTGCCCTTACCAGTTTGCGTCTGGGAGAAATGCAACAGCAATGTCTGCCAGCAGGGGTACAGTGCTACCCACCGGCAGTTGCAAGCTTGAGACACGTAAAAAGACACCACCGTCACTGCGCGCGCAGCGCTCAGACTCCACTGGCACACATTGCTCAGACACAGCCAGACATGCAGCGGCTGTGCACTAGTCAACTCTACACGCCTGAGAGGTTTATTGCTCCAGGGGTGGACGTGAGTTTATTTCCAGGTACGCTGGCATGCCAGCATGCACACACGTACACGCACATGCACACACACGCGCACACACACACACACACACACGCACACACACACACACACACACACACACGAACACTCTCACACACACACACACTAAAACACAGGCAAGGGCGTCGGGCTGCACTCTCGCAATGGCCTTCGCACAGGAGACATCATCTTTGCTGTGCCCCCGTTGTGTGTGGTGTACGGCCCTCAAGGCGTGACCCCAGAGAATGACGCACTAGCTGATGCCATTCTACAGCAACAAATTACGCCAGAGCAGCTGCGGTATGTGGATACAAATGTATGGTTATTATGTGGGGAGAGGGGGGATTGTGGATGTGTGGGCCTGTGGGTGTGTTAGTTCGCGAGTGCACATGGGTGTGCACATGTATACACACACTATTATGTGGGGAGAGGGGGGATTGTGGATGTGTGGGCCTGTGGGTGTGTTAGTTCGCGAGTGCACATGGGTGTGCACATGTATACACACACTATTAAATCTTTGTGTGGTAAAGTAGTCTCGCGGGGAGGCTTCTACTGACGTGTCTGCGGAAACCCATGGCCTGCTTCTAGCACTTCAGTATGGTGGGAGATCTCCTGTCGTTCAGGCTATTGAGTTCCCTCCTCCCACTCATCCATGTTTCATGCCCATTTCCTTAAGCACAACAGGAAATGGTGTTGGCTGCTTTTTAGAGGGGTGCCGCAGCATGGTGTCAAGGGCAAGACCAGACCAAACCCTTCCAAAGCGTCCCTCTTAAAAGTCTACGCACTCAAATACACGTGCGCTGTCTCAGGCGGCTTCAGTCACTGCACTCAGGGCAGAAGCGTACCCAACAAGGCCTCTCAAGCATCTGCACACTTCCGCGTGTGCTGTCTCAGGTGGCTTCAGTCACTGCACTTTGGGCAGAGAAGCACCGCGCAAGAACAGCCGCGGCTGCAAGCACTGCGACAGCTGCTGACAGGGGAAGAAGTTGAGCAAGGCTCTTGGAGCGCAAGCCACATAACTGGAGGACTCGCTGCAGGATCTGTGCCGCTATCTTCATCATCAACCCCAGAACCAGCAGCAGGAGTCGGAGGAGGGCCTGTGCAAGAATCAGAATCGGCATCATTAGCAGCAGCTGCAGCTCATGCTTCGCCCTCCGTACACGGGACTGTCGAGGGACAGCCGGCACCAAGTCCACCGAATGAGCCCGTGATCCTTCTGCCACCTGAGAGCGCAGCACAGCAGCACAGCAGCACACAGCAAGTGCACGACAGCACGCACAGCGTTGTTAGCAGCACAAAGGGGGAGAACGGAAGCGCGTCGGCTGCTCTTGAGCAGGAGGGTGGCGATATGCAGGGTGGGGAGCACAGCGCACACAGCATGCCCCTCACACAGCAAAGCGTGCAGGGCATACAGGCAGGTGAGCAAGCAGGTGAGCCGGCGGTGGGTGCCGCTATGAGCATTGTGTTCTGAGTGTTTTGGCTATTTTTGCGTGGGGGTGAAATGTGCAAGGCCTAATGCAGAGCGCATTTGTCTCATGCACGAGCAGTAAGTAAGGCAAAAGGGCGCTCTATTTGGTGCTACCTCAGGACATACAGGGAAAAAGGAGGCAACAACCCCGCAGTTTTGTACACCCGCCTCGCCGACATGCACCGCAAGATACGCAGCAATGCGCGTGCTTGCATCCACACAAGTGTTAGTCTGAGCACAGCAGGACGACCGACGTCAATGCGCGTGCTTGCATCCACACAAGTGTTGGTCTGTGCACAGCAAGATACGCAGCAATGCGCATGCTTGCATCCACACAAGTGTTAGTCTGTGCACAGCAGGACGACCGACGTTGCGCATGCAAGAGCGGTGGAGCTTCGACCCGCTTGTGCATGTGCCCAACCCACTTGTTTTAGTATCAAATTAACGCTGACTGACGAATCACACACAAACACAATCACAGGAGGGGGAGCGCTGCTCAAGGAATGGGTGCTGGAATCGTTGGCATGTCACACAGCAGGAGACAGCTGCGAGGATTCAGCTGTGGCGCATTTACGTCAGCAGGAGCCCCTGCAAGTGGGTACTTGCATGTCATTGGCACGTACACATGAAGACACGTATGCGCACATACACACAAACACACACATAGATACACACGCGCACACACATAAACACACATAACCGCACGCATGCATGCCCACGCTGCTGTGTGTAATTGAGGCATGGGGGCAAGCATGAGCACTTGATATGAATGGTGTGAGTTGGCACAACTGGTGTTTGGCGCAAAACGCAATGTGGACAGCTGCAACAAGGCTGGCTCGGACCTTTCTTCTCGCCTTTCTGTAGATGTGTGATTCATGAATATCGAAAAGCCTGGACACGTGCAGGTTTCACTGGACATTCTTTTTTGGGGGGCTTGGGTCCATCGGATTGGACGAGATCAAAGCGACACGGCATTTGTGTTTTTTGTAGAAACAAAGCTTGCCTTTCCAACAGTGTGAAACAGAGCTTGCCTTTCCGTTTCATCTCTCAACCTGCAGAGCTACTGTGGTCTCTGGCCTGAGTTTGCCCTCTTGAACCACTCCTGCAGCCCTAACACGGTGGGTGATGTGCAGGGATGGTCAGATATGTGTATATAAATTTATATGTATATATATACGCCGTATATGACCGTATGTATGACAAAATCCCTGCTAAAAAGACCGTACATACACCACATATATATTTGAGTTTTGGCCAACCCTCGATATGTGTGCTGTGCACTTTGTGGTACGCAACATGTATGGTGGAATTCACAATTTAGAGATGAGCATGGATTTAAAGCTTTCTATTTCTCAGGTTGTTCATTAAATTTTGTTTTCACCTGCCACGGCCACGCCATGGGCGAATTGTGTATGTCTACTTTGTCGTTTTTGCAAACTCGCATCCTAACATGAGGGCATACAGTTTGACCAACTCGTATACACGTATGTGCAGACAAAGCTCACGATCATATCGCACGCGTTATTGCAAACGTTGTTTTCAACTGCATTGACAAGTGCAAAGAAATTCCGTCATAGCTCAAGTCAATACCTTCAAGGCTGCTTCTTTGGGGTCCACCCACAACACACTGCACGCACGCGCTCACATACAAATACACACACTGCACACACAGATGCACAAACACACACATGCAGAACCCCCCCCCCACCCACCCAC
>Ga0307947_1001584_pt1 | contig 18060 bp, 27 predicted proteins | sample OrgLakmetagen232_FD_201840 | JGI IMG/M metagenome (GOLD analysis project Ga0307947, IMG submission 201840) | Saline water microbial communities from Organic Lake, Antarctica - #232 | ecosystem: Environmental > Aquatic > Non-marine Saline and Alkaline > Saline | place: Antarctica: Organic Lake...
TGTGTGTGTGTGTGTGTGCGTGCGTGCGTGCGTGCGTGTGTGTGCGTGTGTGTGTGTCTGATAATGTGTCTGATAATATGTGTGATGCAACGTGCCTGTCCGCTCCATGAACCAGATCTGTCATTGACCACTGAAGTTTTATTCTATTAATCATCGCAACAAAATCATGCACAATGTCACCGACCGCTCAACAATTTTCAACTTATGGCCAAACAAAAATTTCAACCCGTGGCCTATGGCCAAGCAAATGTTTATCTATGACTTCTTGTGAACATTCTATATTTAATATAATATGATACCCATACGTGTATGCCCATGTGACTTCTTGAGAACATTATATGTATAATATAATATGATACCCATACGTGTATGCCCATGCTTTTAAATCATGATTTGCGCGTGCAGGACCCCAATGGCACTGAGCCTTTTGACCCAGACGTCACCCCTCAAAAGGTATTTTTGCGTGGATGCTAGATATTTGCGTTAGTTATTAGCAAGGCACGCACAAGCTATTTGTGTAATGTGTGTGTGTGTGTGCGCGCGTGCGTGCGTGCGTATGTGTGTGCGTGTGTGTATCATGTGTGTGAGATGTCGCCCCTTGCGTCACGCGTATATATATTTGTCACATCCATTGAGGTGATACAGGTTCATTTGGTCGTATTGTTCACGTTAGCTGAACATCACCTGAGAGGAAAACACCTTTGAACACCACCTGAGTGGACAATACTTTTGTTCATGTTAGCTGAACATCACCTGTGTGGAAAACACCTTTGAACACCACCTGAGTGGACAAAACTTTTGTTCACGTTAGCTGAACATCACCTGCGTGGAAAACACCTTTTTTGTTCTCCTGCCCAGAGCATCGGTCAAGAGCGATGGATTTGCTAATTCTGGGCGGGTGCCAGTTCTGGTTAAAAAGGCCGTCACACTCCACACACCCCCACGCCATATTTTTGGTGCTGCTTTTTTGCTTGAGTGACCGTTCTTCTGTGCTTAATGTAGAGGGCACAGACAAAATAGCACCGCGCAGAAATGTGCATGCCATCCAGTAACGTTTGTGGGAAGCAGCCCTGTATCCTCTGCGTGTAGGCTCAGGACATAATGGATAACATATGAAATACTAGATTAGACGCAACTCATTCAGCTACCTGATGTCTGTCAGTCTCTGCTTCTTGCTCATATCCTCTTGCGCCTCTTCGCTCCTTTCTGTGTGTCTTTAATTACTGCTTTCCTGAATATAAGCTGGAGGGTAACCATCTTGGGACTGCGTCCTGGACGCTCTAACGCATGCTTTCACAGCTGCATCACACATGCTGCTTCACACATGCTGTATCACACTCTGCATCACACTTTTGCATCATGCAAATGCATCACACATACTGTATCACACATCTGCACCACATTTCTGCATCACATTTCTGCATCACACATGCTGCATCACACAACTGCATCACACATGCTGCATCACGCAGTTGCATCACACATGCTGTATAACACATCTGCATCACGCATGCTGTATCACGAAGTTGCATCACACATGCTACATCACACATGCTGCATCACACAGTTGCATCACACATGCTGCATCACACATCTGCATCACACCTGATGCATCAAACATGGAAGCCGATGTCATAACTTGCCACCAACAGTTGCAGCTGTGTGTGTGTGTGTTTGTGTGTTTGTGTGTTTGTGTGTTTGTATGTGTGTGTGTGTGTGACAAGTTGATGCTTTCCACTCATCTGGGAACACATAGGTACACTCTGATTTGCAACTACTGCACACCAGCATGAGTGAGCACCTTACCACACAAACACATAAATTGTAACTTATGCACACCAGCATGAGTCTGCACCTTACCACACAAACACATAAATCGAAACTTCTGCACACCAGCATGAGTCTGCACCTTACCACACACACACACATAAATTGCAACTGCATGCCACATACACCGAACACGCAACTGCATGCTGCCCCAATGCAAAGAAAGGAATTACCATACACACCCACAAACACATTGGTGCACACCCACACAGTCCCTGATTCCACAGTTTTGTAACACTTGCCATGTTGAAATCAATCACATCACATCCTGAGTCACAACTTTCAAACATACACACTGGCATGCACATGTTTCTCACACTCGCTTACAGACCCCTGACTCCCACGTCATTGCGGTGCGCATCACCTCAGAGGATGCGGCAGCAGGTTTCAAGCCCACAGCCGGTCGCATTGACGAGCTGCACTTCCGACCCACGCCTGAGGTGGGTGTACTTGTTGTGTGTGTGTGTGTGTGTGTGTGTGTGTGTGTGTGTGTTTGTGTGTGTGTGTGTGTTTGCGTGTGTGTGTGTATGTTTGGATGAATGTACATCACATGCGTGCATTGTTGTTGCATACACAAGCTTGCACTTCCAGCCCATGCCTGGGGTGCGTGTACTTGTTGGGCACGTACAGGTTCACATTGTGTGTGTGTGTGGGTATATTTGTGGCATACACGAGCTGCACTTCTGGCCCACACCTGAGATGCGTGTACTTTTTTTATGATCGTGTGTGAGCTCATCATTGTATTCTGAGTTCTAGGAAGTTTGTATTCTGAGTTTAAGGAGTGCCATTGAAGCCAACGAGGTTCTGAGGTCCGGACCTTGCTTGTATGCCGTCCCCAAGTTCTTTGCTTGGATTGGGATTGACGGCAACCAAGCAGGTTTTGGACGATATTAGAAAACCATCTTGGTCTCTCCTGCATTACTGTCGTTGTTATCCGGATCTTTCCCGTATTAATGTCGTTTGAAGTGATCTCATGACTCGTCAAAGCTGACACCAGCAAGGCGCGTGCACCCATCTATCAAGCAGCCTTTCTGTTGCCCATGTACGAGAGGACTTGCTGCTGGGAGGATTTGCTGCTGGTGGTGTATGGTTGAAGAGGATCCAGAGGATTAATTATGCAAGCGTTGAGAATGACACCAAGTTCTGCGTGCATAGCATGAATTCCGGCCGATTTGGTGATTGCAGTGCAACAAAAACGATGTGGGCTTCTGCACTCTTGCATCTGTATGATGCCAGCTCTCCTCTTGTCCCGTCCATGTTTCGTTTTTCGTCAACATTCTAGTTCATTGCATTGTCAACTGGCCACTGACGTCTCACAAGAAGTCATTGTCTTACAAGAAGTAATTGTCTCTCATTTTGTACTCAGGTGTGGGGTTACTTTTCAGTCAAAAGCGGGGGCGGCATCCATGAGTATTCCGACTCCCAGGTGGGCAAATTCTTCACCTCTCCATGTCTTGTTTGCGTTTTAATCGTTCTTAGCACGTATTACCATGAGTTGCCGACTCACAGGTGGGCGAATTCTTCACCTCCCTGTGTCCTGTTTGCATTTTGACCGTTCTTAGCACGTATTACCACCTCTTGTTCGAAATCAAATTTCACCTTCCAAAACCCGTACAGGCCACGCTTCATTGCTGTCATGCCCATTTTGCGTTGCCTTCAGGAAACAGATGCATGATGCTGTCTAGAACCGTGCAGAATAATGGGTCGGAACAAAAAAATGGGTTAAAAAAGGGTCATGCTTGTTCTGTTGACATAAGCAATTGCATGACTGCCTGTGGATCTGTCACTTCCCAATCCGCCTCATGGCTTCCATGGACACTTGTGTGAATGGCTGCCTGTGAATCTGTCGCTTCCTAAATTGCCTCACGGCTTCTACAGGCACTCCCTGAGGTGGTGGCATCGATTGTGCACAAGATAACCCAGTGATAAATAATGCCCTTATTATACGCCTTTGACTGGATGGCTTGATGACAGGGTCGATCGTGATGTACGAGTACTTGCTGAACTGCCAAGTACTCGTACATTGCGATCGTACATCACAATTGTATGCATCACCCAATCCAAGCTAGCTGAACTGCCAAGTACTCGTACATAGCGATCGTACATCACGATTGTATGCATCACCCAATCCAAGCTAGCTGAACTGCCAAGTACTCATACATTGTGATCGTACATCACGATTGTATGCATCACCCAATCCAAGCTAGCTGAACTGCCAAGTACTCGTACAATGTGATCGTACATCACGATTGTATGCATCACCGAATCCAAGCTAGCTGAACTGCCAAGTACTCGTACATTGCGATCGTACATCACGATTGTATGCATCACCCAATCCAAGCTAGCTGAACTGCCAAGTACTCGTACATTGCGATCGTACATCACGATTGTATGCATCACCCAATCCAAGCTAGCTGAACTGCCAAGTACTCGTACATTGCGATCGTACATCACAATTGTATGCATCACCCAATCCAAGCTAGCTGAACTGCCAAGTACTCGTACATTGCGATCGTACATCACGATTGTATGCATCACCCAATCCAAGCTAGCTGAACTGCCAAGTACTCGTACTTCGCGATCGTACATCTCGATCGTATGTATCACCCAATCCAAGCTAGTGCATTCTTGGACATGTTATACACACGCCACTGCCTGCAAGGTTGCAAAAGGCCCTTGGTCCGACTGTAGTTCCTCTAGGCTATGGTATATGTATAGGGTTGGCCAGAACCGTATATACACTGTATATGACCGTATATTTGGTGATTTCCCTGCCTAAAAAACCGTATGTACACCGTATATATATGGTTCTGGCCAACCCTATATTTGTATCAAGCTGTCACTCCTGGACAGCTGCTTGTGGTCCCATATCACACTGTCTGCTGCAAGGTTGCAAAAAGCCTGTGGTCCAAATTGTGTGGCTGCCAACTGTTTGACGATTTATCTAAGCAGCTGGCAACCATAATTGCAACTAGATTAACCTGGTTCTTGATCAGCCACTCAAAATGAGCTGTGGCTGTCTAAACCTAACCTATCTCATAGCATACCTTTGAACAGCTGACCGGAGAGAAACGTTTTGAATGTCTGCACACGTGCAGTTTGGGCACCTTTTTGCGCGCGGTGCGACTCGTGAAGCTGCACTCCGCAGCCTGGTTGTGACTCTACGAGATGTGGTGGTGCGTGGGGAGATACGCACCATCCTGGACTACGCCACAGACATGCTGCAGGTGCTGACGCTATGCTGAATGTTGTACACATAATTTGTGGTATAGGTAACATATTACACAAATATTATAACGTGTTACACACATTTTCTTTGTCGTGGTTCTGGGCATGCTACAAACTCGGTCACGCTTTTTGTCGATAATAATATTGTGCACTTATTTGTAACATTTATGGCAGTGCTGTGTAACTTCCAACAGCCCAGACCCTTTGGGCTGCTTGTCTCCTGAAGGGGCTCAATGAAGAATGGTAAACTGCAGCACGTCTTTGCGCGTGAACGCAGCATGCGTCAACGCAGCACGTCTTCACGCGTAAACCACAATCAATTTTCACGGAGAAAGGCTGTTACTTGGTCCCGGGCTCCTTGGAGGTCTTGCCTGGGGTCCTCAGCGCGTCTTCACGCGTAAACCACAATCAATTTTCACGGAGAAAGGCTGTTACTCGGTCTCGGGCTCCTTGGAGGTCTTGCCTGGGGTCCTCATCACGTCTTCACGCGTAAACCGCAATCAATTTTCACGGAGAAAGACTGTTACTCGGTTCCGGGATCCTCGGAGGTCTTGCATGGGGTCCTCATTACGTAAGCCTTCAGTGAGAGGACTGCGCGATGAGGACCCCTGCCTTGGTGCTTGCAAAAAGAAGTGGCTGCTTTTTGATTGCAAGCACCACTCTCCACCTTCGTTAAATTGAAGTATTTTAAAGTTGTATCAGAGAGTGTATCTTCCTCTCTAAGCAGAGAGGACAAAATGCTCTCGGATATAATGTTAAAATAACTTCAATATAACTGTCTTCACCTGAATGCTTGTCTTTGCTGTGTCAGAACAATGAATGCAAATCGTCATTCCAACTGAAGACCTGAATTCTACGTGCGCAAACCCAAACCATTACACTACTTGCACTCCCTCCCTCCCCTCATACCAAGCATTGACTCGTAAGTGACGCCATATTGCCATGTTCACAACACTCGCTCACACAACACCCACTGAGCACTGAGACCAAGCTTGCCCTCAACACTCGTCCAAACAGCACACACTGAGCACTGAGATCAAGCACGTCCACAACACTCTTTCACACAACACACACTGAGCACTGAGACCAAGCTTGCCCACGACACTCGTCCAAACAGCACGCACGAAGCACCGAGTATAGGAAGCATGCACACATTACTCAATCACACAGCACCCACTGAGCACCGAGACCAAGCACGCCCACATCATCATTCAAACAACACAACACCCACTGAGCACCGAGACCAAGCACGCCCACATCACTCATTCACACAACACTTTTATACAGAGTACTGATGTGGTAAACAACACCCTGCACACTGGCTGGCTGGACGCGCGTATCGCTCAATGTGTGACCGGCCCTGCTGCTCGCCCTCCCTGGCACTTGGCTGTCGTGGCGGGAGCTGTGGTGCGCGCCTTTGAGCACGTAAGTGTTTATTAGGAGCTGTAATGCGCGCCTTTGAGCATGGAAGTGTTGTGGGAGCTGTGGTGCGCGACTTTGAGCACGGAAGTGTTGTGGGAGCTGTGGTGCGCGCCTTTGAGCACGTAAGTGTTTATTAGGAGCTGCATTGCGCGCCTTTGAGCATGTAAGTGTTGTGGGAGCTGTGGTGCGCGCCTTTGAGCACGTAAGTGTTTATTAGGAGCTGTAATGCGCGCCTTTAAGCATGTAAGTGTTGTGGGAGCTGTGGTGCACGACTTTGAGCACGTAATTGTTTATTAGGAGCTGTAATGCGCGCCTTTGAGCATGTAAGTGTCGTGGGAGCTGTGGTGTGCGCCTTTGAGCATGTTAATGTTGTTGGTGCTGTGGTGCGCGCCTTTGAGCATTTTAGTGATGTGGGAGCTCTGTGCGTGTGCGTGTTCAGAAACAAAAGTGTCGTGGCCTTCTGAAAACGTGTGTGTTTGAAGGTTTGCTGCCGTGCACACTTTTTGAGCACAATGGTTGTAATCCAATATATTATTTTGAGCCAGTACTGTTCACTGGGACTATGTCGGAATCCTCATTTTCGGGTCTCTGCCTTTTATAGCAATCAGAAGGTTTAGCTTTAGCATGCCCTTGGTGTGACATCAGTGGAACTTGCAAAATGGTGTTTTCTAACTTCAAATGATTTGCTTTGGGCTGGCCAAAAGTTCAAATTGCGGTTTGCGCATCACCAGAGGATATTACAAGGGTGGTGGCTCTGAGCAGTAACACAGGAGGCGCATTACCAGAGGATATTACAAGGGTGGTGGATCTGAGCAGTAACACAGGGGGCGCATTACCAGAGGATATTCCAAGGGTGGTGGATCTGAGCAGTAACACAGGGGGCGCATTACCAGAGGATATTCCAAGGGTGGTGGATCTGAGCAGTAACACAGGGGGCACATTACCAGAGGATATTACAAGGGTGATGGATCTGAGCAGTAACACGGGAGGCGCATTACCAGAGGATTTTACAAGGGTGGTGGATCTGAGCAGTAACACAGGGGGCGCATTACCAGAGGATATTCCAAGGGTGGTGGATCTGAGCAGTAACACGGGAGGCGCATTACCAGAGGATATTACAAGGGTGGTGGCTCTGAGCAGTAACCACAAACATGCAGGGTCGACCAAATCACAAATATTTTACATATGTGCAGTGTATACATGCACAAATATGTGCAATTGCATGTAATGTTGGGGAATTGAACGGTATGTAATGTCGGGGAATTAAACAAAAAGAAGCTGTGGTGCGTGTCTTTGAGCACGCAAGTGTTGTGGCAGCTGTGGTGCACGCCTTTGAGCACGTAAGTGTTGTGGCAGTCTTCCACCTACCTGGCTTTCATGAGTGTCCAATCTATCATGGTCGCGTTTGCAGATCAGTGCCCAGTCCTCCGCCTACCTGGATTACGTGAATGTCCATTTTAACTTGGTTGCGTATGCAGATCAGTGCCCAGTCCTCCGCCTACCTGGCTTACGTGAATGTCCATTTTATCTTGGTTGCGTATGCAGATCAGTGCCCAGTCCTCCGCGTACCTGGCTTACGTGAATATCCATTTTATCTTGGTCGCGTTTGCAGATCAGTGCCCAGTCCTCTGCCTACCTGACTTACGTGAATGTCCATTTTATCTTGGTCGCGTTTGCAGATCAGTGCCCAGTCCTCCGCGTACCTGGCTTACGTGAATATCCATTTTATCTTGGTCGTGTTTGCAGATCAGTGCCCAGTCCTCCGCCTACCTGTCTTTCATGAATGTCCATTCTATCATGGCCGCATTTGCAGATCAGCGCCCAGTCCTCCGCCTACCTGGCTTACATGACCAAGGGCCAGCTGCCTCCTGACAACGTGGCCATGTCTTTTAGTGATGCGCTCATCATCAGTGAGTGCCAATGTTGTCATGGTGATGGTGCAGGAGGCATGGTGAGTGCCAATGTTGTCATGGTGATGGTGATGGTGATGGTGATGGTGATGGTGATGGTGCAGGAGGCATGGTGAGTGCCCATGTTGTCATGGTGATGGTGATGGTGATGGTGATGGTGATGGTGATGGTGATGGTGCAGGAGGCATGGTGAGTGCCCATGTTGTCATGGTGATGGTGATGGTGATGGTGCAGGAGGCATGGCGAGTGCCCATGTTGTCATGGTGATGGTTTCAGTGATGCGCACATCATCAGTGAGTGCTATTTTTTTTTATGGTGATGGGGCAGGACTAGGGTTGGCCAGAACCGTATATATACATCGTATATGACCGTATTTTTGGTGATTTTCCTGCCAAAAATACCGTACATACACCGTATATATATATGGTGATGGGGCATGTGTGATATGAGCACGCGTGCTGTTCGTCAAATCCTAAACATCTTGCCTGGCAAATTATGGCGGTAGCACTCTTCTTGCACCGATGCCAGTTGAATGGATGCTCGGAACGTTTAGAGTCAAAGGTTGTTGGTGTGGTGCTGCACCTGAGATAGGTTAAGATATGTATAAACCATTACAATAGACAACTAGCTGCTTGGTGTGCGTCAACGAAGAAATGCTTTTGAAGCACAATGAAATTAAGCAGAAGCAAACACAAGTGGTAGAGTTTTTTTACAGGTGAGTTGAAGGAAATGTAAGGCAAAACCTTTCAGTCGATGCTGAAATTAAAATGGAAAAATGTGCGTAACATACCAATGTTGGAGAAACGGTGGACTTGCTGTCATCAGAAAAGACCCAGGAAAATGCCAGCGTCTTTTCTGTTGACAGCAAAACGCGTTGTAGACCTGGCTGCTGTGAGACTTCTTCAGGACAGGGGAAGTAACGAGCACGGTTTGCCCAATGGCTAGAACAAAATCGTAACCCACCTCGTTTACTATTGCTGATCTGCTTACAAGAACATGTTGAAGATGTACATTCTGCAATGCGCTTTTTTAACTTTTGCTGCAAACCAAAAGTCATAAACACCGCTTTGCAGAATGTATGTCTTCAACATGTTCTTGTAAGCAGATCAGCAATAGCAAATGTACAGTGCCACAAAGATGCACATTCTGCAAAGCGGTGTTTGGTAGTTGTGGTTTGTTGTTGTCAACAAACCCAAAGTCCCAAACACCGTCTCAAACACCGGAATTCCTTGACAACAACGACAAACCAAGGCTTTGCAGGTGAATTTAAGAACAACAGCACCCACAGGTGGTAGCAGCTACACTGTGCAATTAGCAGCACTCACAGGTGGCAGGTGGCACTCACAGGTGGCAGCAGCTACTCTGTGCAAGTACAGCGCCGCATCAACATAACGAGTCCCTTCATCCAGACAAGTGTACACAAACTTACACAGGTGGCAGCCACTACACTGTGGAAGTACAGCGCATCAACGTAACGAGCCCTTGACACAAGATATGTGTACACACATACACACACACATACACATACACATACACATACACATACACACACACACACAGGTGGCAGCCGCTATGCTGTGCAAGTACAGCGCCGCAGCCCAACTGCTTTTTGTGTGATCCTGAACGACTCATCATCTGTTGAGGTCACCACGCGCAAGATGGCCGGTGGCGCGTTTCTGATGCAGGTCCGTGTTCCTGATGCAGGTTAAAGTTGCTGATGTGTGAAATGATTAGAAATGTTTGTAAGTTTGCGACCTCTCAACCTGTGCGTTATTTGACCTACTTGATCTGAACACATACGTTTGTGCAATTGCGATCCTCTAAACCTGTGCGTTATCCGACCTACTTGATCTGAATACAAACGTTCGTGCGATTGCAAACCTCTCAACCTGTGCGTTATCCGACCTACTTGATCTGAATACAAACGTTCGTGCGATTGCGATCCTCTCAACTTGTGCGTTATTCGTCCTGTTTGATCTGAACACAAACGTTTGTGTAACCTGTGTGTTACCTGATCGGCTTCTGCTGCAAGAGCCCTGTGCTATTTGTCCACTGCAGCATGTCACATTGCCCACTCTCACAGCAGCTGTTTCTGCACGCGTCCAAAAACAGATGGGGTTTTGTACCAGTAAGTTAGACATCTGTCTGTTGCAAGGTTAATTGCCTACTCGCAATGGCCTGACGGCATGATTTTAAATTGCAAGTACATGGTTCTTATTTACTTGCTTACTAGGAGAACAGTATCATGTCAAAATCAAGACTTGACAGACATGGCATGTGGAGTTTTGCTGCTGTTTGTGAAGCCTCGGTGCAGATGCATGTGCAATATATGCAAAAGCCTCAGTGCAGATGCATGTGCAATGCGTATAGAAATGCAAACTTCAGCGCAGATGCATGTTAAAATACAATTTTCGATCACAGGTGAATGTTTTTGGATCACAGGTGGATGTTTATTGAACCACAGGTGCATGTAAAATTACAGGTTTCGATCACAGGTGGATGTTTTTGGATCACAGGTGGATGTTTATTGAACCACAGGTGCATGTAAAAGTACAGTTTTCGATCACAGGTGGATGTTTATTGAACTACTGGTGCAAGGAAAATACATCATATGTTATATCGCACAAACACATGTTTTTGGGTTGCAGGTGTGGATGGATCTAATGTTTTTTGGATCACATGTGGATGTTTATTGAACCACTGGTGCATGGAAAATACATCATATGTTATATCGCATGTTATATCGCACAAACACATGTTTTTGGGTCACAGGTGGATGGATCTAATGTTTTTGGATCACATGTGGATGTTTATTGAACCACGGGTGCATGGAAAATGCATCATATGTTATATCGCACAAACGCGTGTTTTTGGGTCACAGGTGGATGGATTTGATGTTTTTTGGATCACAGGTGGATGGATCAAATGTTAATTGGATCACAGGTGGATGGAAAATGCATCATATGTTATATCACACAAACACATGTTTTTGGGTCACAGGTGGATGGATCTAATGTTTTTTTAAATCACAGGTGGATGGATCAAATAGGATGGATCAAATGTTAATTGGATCACAGGTGGATGGATCTAGCCACATTGTACATGTGGAGGAAGAGACAGGAGGCACCCGTCTGGCCATTGATGCATCTACGTGCCTTTTGGAGGCAGAGGCTGATCCCTCGCGACTCATCTCTGCCTCGCCAGGTGTGTTTGTGTGTGTGTTCGTGTGTCTGTGTGCTTGTGCGTGGGCGTGCGCATGCGCACGCGCTTGTGCGTGAACGTTCATGCACGTGTGTGTCTTTGTGTGCATGCATGTCTTTGTGTGTGTGCATGTGCATGTGCATGTGCATGTGTGTATATATAGTGGAGAGAGAGTTTGTGTGTGTATTTGTGTGTATGTTGGTGTGTTTGTGCGTGCAAGGTGCGTTGCCTTTCCTTTAATTGCACGCTACTAGGTGTTTAGTGTATAATCTGATGTCTTGCTCCACAAAGGTTTGTGGGAACTCTAGAACTTGCTCTTGTGTGTTGTTATTGTGTGTTATGGAATATCTGTGGAAAATCCCAGAGGGGGGCAACTGAAAAAGTGCCCAACTATCAAGGTGCCACTGCTCACACACCACTTCATCAAATGAGACCCAATCCAGCTTCAAACTGAAGCTGACAAAGTAATCGTGGAGCAAGGTATGTCGCTCTGTGTATAGATTGACAGAATTAAACACACATAATAATAATAATTGTGGAGCAAGGTATGTCGCTCTGTGTATAGATTGACAGAACTAAACACACACAATAATAATAATTGTGGAGCAAGGTATGTCGCTCTGTGTATAGATTGACAGAACTAAACACACATAATAATTGTAGAGTAAGGTATTTCGCTCTGTGTATAGATTGACAGAACTAAACACAAGCTAGAATACCTGCACCCTAGATCGGTGGGAAATAGCATAACGATTTTCATTTCTTACCAGCTACCTACTGGCAAGAAATACTGTAATTTTCTTCCAGTTCCCTGTTTTTCATTGGTAGGATCAGAAACATCAACATCAAAAGTCACTTAAAATGGTGCAATGGGTGACCTTTTACGAAGATTCAGCAGCAAATGGTGGGGTGCACACCACACCAAACTTGGCATGTGCAGCAAAATTGGAAAGCTCGTATTTTACATTTATGGACATTTTGTATTAGATCACAAGAATTTGTAATGCATGAAAGTTGGAGCTCATTAATTTTGATGCATATGATTCCAAAAGCATATGAGAACATGACCAGGAGGGGCTAACGGAGGAAATGCCTGAAAATGTGCATTTTTGCATTCAGAAGGCAGCCACTCACAGCCACTTCATCCGATCGACACCATTTTAGTACCGAAGTGTAGCTGGCATTGAGAGCTACCTGAGCATGTGCCCAGGTTTATGTGGTCGCTTTGCGTGCTGAGATAGACTGGATGAAGCACACATGGTGCATGTAAACCCTAATGTGGTGATTTCCATGGGAAAATGGCTCAAATCCTCATTAAACTCCGATTCAGCCGTTTTCTTCATTTTGTTGCAATGATGTTTTATTCCAATAAGAAATCTACACCATTAAAAATATTCCAGATTGGTGCAGTGGGTGAGTTGGTATGGACAAATTGTGGTAACAAATGGCCTGCACGCCACAGCAAATTAAGCACACGCCCCAAAATTGGCAAGCTCCAAATTTTACATCCATGGACAGAGCAAGGATTCATATTTCATATTATGTAAATTTTGGAGCTTGCCAGTCATGGAGCCCATGCTCAATCCACATTTTAACATATTTGGCTCAGTCAGCCCCCTCTGGAACATGCCCACTTATGGCCTCAATTGCTCCTCTCGGAGATTTTCCGTTTCGTATTGTGGTTCATGCTGTTTTCTTTGGTTCACGAACATGTTTGTTGATGGAGGACCTGTTGATGCTGTGCAGACAAGGTTGCACGCTTCCTCACGCCACCAGCATTCCCCCACGTAGCAAACTTCTTGTGTTCGCATGATGCCATCGTCTATCCATCAACAGCGTTTGACGTGCCCATGTTGTGCAGGCAAGGTTGCACACTTCCTCATCCCACCAGCATTTTCCCGCGTAGCAAACTTCTTGTGTTTGCATGATTGTCATCGTCCATCCATCAAACACGTTTGACGTGCCCATGTTGTGCAGGCAAGGTTGCACGCTTCCTCATCCCACCAGCATTTTCCTGCGTAGCAAACTCTTGTGTTATGCATGGTGTCATCGTCCATCCATCAAACACGTTTGAGGTGCCCATGTTGTGCAGGCAAGCTCGTACGCTTTCTCACCCCCCCAGGATCCCACGTCGCAAAGAGTGGACCCTATGCTGAGGTAAGCCGTCAGGGATTCCGCAGTCAAGCTATCTGCCGGCTTACTCGTGAATTGGCATCTCTTGTGCCAATGTAAACAGCTTTGCCGTGCAGCATCACGTGCAACCTGTCACTAGGATTTTGCACGCACAGGTGGAGGTGATGAAGGTGCTAATGTAAACAGCTTTGCCGTGCAGCATTATGTGCAACCTGTTACTAGCATTTTGCACACACAGGTGGAGGTGATGAAGATGCCAATGTAAACAGCTGAGCCGTGCAGCATTATGTGCAACCTGTCACTAGCATTTTGCACACACAGGTGGAGGTGATGAAGATGCTAATGTTAACAGCTTTGCCGTGCAGCATTACGTGCAACCTGTCACTAGCATTTCGCACACACAGGTGGAGGTGATCAAGATGCCAATGTAAACAGCTTTGCCGTGCAGCATTATGTGCAACCTGTCATTAGCATTTCGCACACACAGGTGGAGGTGATGAAAATGCCAATGTAAACAGCTGTGCCGTGCAGCATTATGTGCAACCTGTCATTAGCATTTCGCACACACAGGTGGAGGTGATGAAGATGCTAACGTAAACAGCTGTGCCGTGCAACATTATGTGCAACCTGTCATTAGCATTTCGCACACACAGGTGGAGGTGATGAAGATGCTAATGCCCCTACTTGCCCCTGCTGCTGGAGTGGTCAGCTTTGTCGTGCCTGAAGGGGCTGTGTTGGGAGCAGGGGATTTGATCGGTCGTATGGAGCTGGATGATCCCAATGCAGTGGTACGTGCATGGCTTTGTTGAGAGTCTATAACACACAGACACACACGCAAACACACACAGACAGACAAATACAAACACACACAGACACACAAATACACACACACACACACAAAACACGCGTACACAAGAAGCACAATCATGCACGCGCACACGCTTGTATGCAGCACACATACGTATTACTTTGGCACTTCTTCCAAGCGCTTCTAGACTCATATTTCCGACACTGTTACGTCAGTACCTGATGTGTTATTTAAGTACTGAAAAGTGTTACCTACACACTGTTGTAATTAAATCCCAGTATAGCACAATCCCTTCTCTCTTGGGCACAATGTTGAAAGGGGCTGGTGTAATATATATGTGTACAATAAAATTTCAACTTAAATTGCTCGCACATGAACCAACTTGGAGCATACCACAATATCACCACAGCAATTGGACTGTAATACACACACAGGCATATACAGACTGGTTCCTTAGTTGTGCTTCTTGAAGTTGACCGGTCTAGGAGTTCGTTCATGAGCAGGCCTTGCACTCATGCACTCATGCAATGGAGCGTAGGGGTTAGGGTGAGGGGGCTAAGGTTTATGCCTAGCCTAACCCTGCCAATTCATTTCAGTAATGACCATGTATGTCTCCTTACTTAATTCCGTTATTGACCGTGTACGCTGCTGTTTCAAATCCTTACCTAACCCTGCCAATTCATTTCAGTAATGACCGTGTACGTATACGCTGCCATTCCATTTATTTATGACCCAGTATGCCGTGCCATCTAAATTCCATATGACGACCGTGCACACAGGTGCGTGCAGAGCCGTTCGCGGGTGTGTTCCCTGAGCTGGGTCCTCCTGTGCTCCCAAGCAGCAGGGTGGACTCCCGTCTGGCAGCGGCTGTGGATGCCGCACGCAATGTGCTGGCAGGTGGGTGTCGTGATGACTGCCACACTCATCAATTTTTGCATGTGTGTGCGTGTGTGTGCGTGTATTTTTGTGTGTTTGTGTGTCTGTCTGTGTGTAGATGGAGGGGGGTTTGCCATGAAGCGTGCTTAGTGCAGCACAGCAAATGATGTACATTTCAAATGATGTACATTTTATTAATGACTGAACCTGCTGGCTGTGGAGGCTGCATATCATTAGGCTTGGCCAGAATTGGATATACCCACCGTATACGACTGTATACCCACACCCACACCCACACCCACACCCACAATCACACTCAAACCCACACCCACACCCACACCCACACCCACGCCCACACCCACACCCACACCCACACCCATACCCACACCCACACCCTCACCCTCACCCACACCCACACGCTGGTAGTTGATTTCCCTGCCAAAATTTCCCTGTATACACCATAAATATATGGTTCTGGCCAACCCTGCACACATCGTGCTAACAGGTTCAGTGCAATGAATTGAGGCTGCACATAATGTGCTAACTGGTTCAGTGCTTTATTGGAGGCTGCAAATTAAGGGTAGCAGGATTAGTCTATGGAAGATTGCTGTAAGACACGCAGTCCTCTCTCGTGATTGTACACTTCATCCCTACGATTGTACCTTCAGCCACTCTGCGTGCATTTCGTGCAGGCTATCTGCAACCCCTTGACTGGGTGATGGAGGAGCTGGTGGTCTGCCTGAATCGACACCCAGTCCCCTCTCGTGATTGCACACTTCATCCCTACGATTGTACCTTCAGCCACTCTGCTTGCGTTTTTTGCAGGCTATCTGCAACCCCTTGACTGGGTGATGGAGGAGCTGGTTGGCTGCCTGGACTCCCCGGCCCTTGCACTCCTGCAGTGGAATGGCCAGCTAGCTGTGGCACGCTCACGCCTCCCACAGGTCTGTTCATTGGAATGCTGTTAAACATTTTGATTTCGTTACTTTTTTGTTTAATTGAGCACAATTAGTTCATTAAGCTGCCGTGGAATGGCCAGCTAGCTGTGGCACGCTCACGCCTCCCACAGGTCTGCTCTGAATCATCAAGATGTTATAAAATAAGTTTGATTCCATTTCTTTTTTGTGGGCATGGCTCACACAAACACACACGCACACACACAAACACACACACACACACACATACACATGCACAATCACATATACACACACATGCACTCATGCGTCACGGTGACGCCAACCTTGCCTATCATTCACACAGAAGCGATATTTGGACGTGCTTAAAGTGCACAGGGCAGTGCTCACATGTGTCGCATTCTGTGTACATTTATGCTGACCGGCACGTACATAATATGCGCTCACACACACTCTGTCATGCATCGTTTTTACCCATGTCCACCTATAACTACCCATGTCCACCTATATCTACCCATGTTCACCAATAACTGCACATGTTCACCAATAGCTAACTTTTGTGACGCATTGTTTTTACCCATGTCCACCAATAACTTATCAACACAGGCCTTGGTTTCTCGCCTTGAGGAGGCTGTCAAGCCCCATACTGCTGACGTCCTTTTGTGGCAGCATCAGGTGGGTGTTCACGTGTGCTTCCCAACCTGATCTTGAATCAGAATTGTGTTTTAAAATCAGGTGAAACTCGGCTAATTCAATGGAGATGATTTGTGTGCCCTTTCTCCGCTTTCTTGTCTACATAATCATCACACAATAACTTGCATGCACACACACGTGCACATGGTCTTGTTCGCACAATCCACATCACGGTATTCTGCGTGCACATATACACACACAATCACACACACACGCACACACACACACACTCACAAACGCACACACACACAGAAACACACACACACAAATGCACACACACTCACACACACACACGCACACACACACACACACACACACACACACACACACACACACACACACACACACACACGCACACACAGGTGGAGATGGAGGATGGCGTTGCAGAGCTGCACCCCTCCCCACACTTCAAGGTGTCTGAGTTCCCCGCAGCTTTGCTTCTACAGGAAATGCAAGCAGCGCTGCAGGTGGGTTGGATTCTGGAGTCTGTCTGTTTGTAAAGTAAATGAAAAGGAAAAGAATAGAAAAAAGATAGAAGAAAAAACTACGCAGGCAGTGAAAGCCACTCCCCACATTAAGTAAGGAAAAGGAGCCAATTTGGTACCGAGTACTGTAAAGCTTCTCCACCGCGTACAGTTTAGTATATGTACCTAGTTATTTTATTTGCGCCTGCTAGGGTGCTCCTGGGTGTGGTGCATGTACACACTGCTTTTATTGTGAGCAAAGGAGATGCAGGCAGTGCTGCAGGTGGGTTGGTTGCTCTCAAAACTTTCATGGGTTACCACCGCACGAAGCGACACCAAGCAGAATTTTAAATAATATCACCATCATCTCACGATGCTAACGAAACAGAACTGCTAGGTTCAGTGTGTAATAGTTCTTGTGGAGCAGCAAAGAGAGATAAATTATGAAAAAGGCAGGCGAGCTGGCTTACATTATGGTTACTTTACATTTTACTTTATCTGTTGGTTTCCCTTATTCACTCTCTGTTTATACTACGCCCTTAAAGTCAACATTTTATCACTCTTGCCTTTATCTGTGTTTCTCT
>Ga0307947_1001585_pt1 | contig 18045 bp, 25 predicted proteins | sample OrgLakmetagen232_FD_201840 | JGI IMG/M metagenome (GOLD analysis project Ga0307947, IMG submission 201840) | Saline water microbial communities from Organic Lake, Antarctica - #232 | ecosystem: Environmental > Aquatic > Non-marine Saline and Alkaline > Saline | place: Antarctica: Organic Lake...
TCGCGGATGCGGGGGCGGGGCACCGCTGCTGAAATCTCGGAATCCTGGCATCTGGCATCGGCATCTGGCATCTCGTAAATCTGCCCCTTCTGTCCCATAACAACAACACGATGCCACTCAGGGTCTTTACCAGGAGGCATTATAATGTTCTGGAGACTGGGGGGACAATTCGTGGTGGTTGGAGGGTGGTTGGTGCAAGCCCAGGGTACCCCCCAAAATAGCAAAAATACGTTTGCGTATTATACGCGTATGTCGTATTAATAGCGTATTAATCCGTATGGGACGTCTCAAAAGTCCGTATGACCCATCCCTGCATTTAAGTGTACCCTAAGCTGCGCAAGTTGCAGCAGCGGGGCAGAGAAACCAGTGCTTCAGGACCAGGCAGGCAAGCAAATCTTTCTGCTAGCCTGCTTTAACCAGTGGAATTTTGGCATGCAGTGAACCAAGATGGCTCATACCTGAGCAGCAGCAACAAACGGCATCAACCACTTGAGCTGTGAGTTGGGTCTGCGCGTCATGCTGGGCTTGTAGCGGTACGCTCTCTGCGACAGGGCCATGTCCGTCATGCTGCCGATCAGGCTTGGCTGCGGTGGGTGAGCGTGAGAAAGAAAGGTGTGCTTCAGAGTCTGTGAGAAAAGAATACACAGATTGCATAGGAGTGAGCTCGTGTTTGGTGGGGTGGAATCTGGATGCCAAAGTAACGGGGGGGTGTGAGAACTTGTATGCCTGCAAACCCCCCCAGGACATGCTGTGCACAATGCATTAGCACTAGCAGCAGCGGAAATGAAATGCATCAGCACAAGCAACGAGCACCCTCATACAAACACTCCCTCCCCACCTTTGCACCATAAAAGAATCTCGAATTATAAGCAAGCAACTCACGAGCGCCCGCCCGCTGCATGATCTGACACAAGCACTCACCACCCATTGGCTCCCGTCTGGCAGTAAACGGCGGCCGTCCTTGTCGGTGGGACACACATCGTTGTTGTTCTCCACGAGCACCGCAGGCAAGCGGGGGCGGAAGAAGGGGGAGCGCCCGCGGATGGCCCCCCTCATGGCCTTCACCCGCCTGTCTGCAAAAGAGTCTGTGTGGAGGCACGAAATGCACACAACACGTGTGTGTGTAAGTGTGTATATGTGTGAGCATGGACTACAGCTACGCTGTGCAAACACAGATCATGGCCACAAACATGAGAGGGAGAAGTAGGGAGGGGCAGACTTAAAAGGGTATGTTGAAAAGTAGGTTGATAACTTTTCCAGGTCCAGAGAGAGGGAGAAGCTCGCGTCTTACCCTCGCACAGACCTTGCAGGACAGTTAAAAAGCAAATTGTTTTGCCAGCATATAATTTCAAGAATGAGCAACAAGTGACCAAAACAGGTAGAGTTGTCTGATTGTCAAAAAGGGAATCATAAACACACAAGTTTCAGAAAGTCGGCCCCCCAAAGTTTGAAGGATCAATGCCATGAAGAGATGCTGGTAGTGTGTGTGTGTGTGTGTGTGTGTGTGTGTGTGTGCGCGTGTGCATGTGAATGTGAATGTGTATGTTGTATGTTTGTATACATTTCGTGATGCTGACACACCCCTTACCGTAATCGCTCCCAGGGGGAGGTTGCACAAGGTTCCCGTGTGTGAGCACCAGCACCGTCTTCTTCCAAATTGACTTTCCAAACGTGTCAGACACGGCTTGGATGATCTGGGCAGCACAGTGCACGGCAAAAAAAACAAATCACACACTCAAGCGCGTGTGTGTTGTAAGGCATATGGGAGCCAGAAGCAGAGAGGGCTGTGTGTGCGAGAGCATGTGTGTGTGGGGGGGTGCGTGCGCATGTTTGCTTGCATCTGCAGTATGTAAACGCATGTGCAGACGTGTGCGGCATTTGTACGTGCTTGCTGTGTGCAACGCGGACCTCCAGCACAAGAGTATGCAGCCATGCCAGCGCTTCAAGCTCACACCCTAAGCACCCTTCTCTGACGCCCCCGTGCGCAGAAACATTACAAGCAACAAAGGCAGCAACCAATACCGCTCCGAAGGGGCACTGCCTACCCCTTTGTCCAGTGCGTCCACTCTGTACAAATCCAAGCGGTCCACGTACAGCACAACATCGATGGACTGGCCCTTGATGCTGTCCGCAATTTTACGAAGGGCCTGTCGCAGTTCAGAACGAGTGAAAAAAGGTCAGAAGGCGTTGGCTGACATACTGATTTTGCCGGTATCATCTCTGTTTGAGGCACTGCCGTCCCAAAGCAAACCTCTGAGATATTGGAACTTGCAGGATTACAGCTTGCGGCCAGTTGACTGCATCAAAGCGGTGTCCACATAAGGGCGGACTCAATACTGCAGCGCTAGTAGTGTGTATATATATATATCCAAAGTGCCTGAGGGTGTGCCAGATTGTTGTTCTCACACTTCCCTCCTGACTCACCGTCAAGTTCACCGCGTCTCCAGACTCCGCATCTTCCAAGCCCACCGTGTCTATGAGCTTGACGCGCATGCCTGCAGCTTCAGGTCCCATGTTTTCGCCCACCTGCGTGAGAGCAAACACACAGATGCACACACACATCCACATCGTGATCGAACCCATACGGTTGCTGACACAGTATTTGCACGAGGATGACAGAGACTGTGCAGCGCAATGTGATGAGGCACATATGGGAGGACTTACACACCTTAGGCAAGCAGACGCGTCTGTTTGCAATGGTGCATGAGTTCTAAGTGCTTCCTACAATGCCGGTCTCTTGTTGCATCACTTAAGTACGTGGTGTGAAGCTGAGTTTGCACCATAGACAACACTTGAGGGGTGGATGTTCTTAAAGCAGAGAGTTGGGATGCAGCTTGAGGCCACGATGAACATTTGCTAATGACACACGGCATATGGTCCTTTCATGTGCAAAGCCCTTGCTACAAGATAAGCAGCATGGAGACTGGCCAGCGCACCTCTTTTACAAAAGGAGAAATGATCTCTGCATCGGCCTGCAGCTTGAAGGCCTGCACCCGCGCTGCCGTCTCCCCTAACAAACTGTTCACGGTACTGCTCTTGCCCACACTGGACTTGCCTGCGTGTTTGGGTGCGTGGAGTGACAAGCAGAGGCGCCAATCACATTTGGGTGTCTTGGCTGATTACAAAGTGTTGCTGTGTGTAGTCCTTTGCACGTAACCACTGAGTAGTCCTTAGGAATGTGCTATGCTGACATATGCGCCGCATGTGTTTTCATGCACTATCATGCAGTCATGTCCAATTAATGAATATCACATCGCCCGTGCGTGATTGTTGCAAACTCAAATCGGTCCACATTTCAGATGCAAGTAAGTGTGAGGTACGCATAGATTAATTTACTGTACTGCATGAGCTTGCAGCTTTTACCACACCTAGGAGCAGCACATTGAGCTGCTTGAACCTGCATCTGCAAGCTCCCCTAAGCAATTCACATAACTCACCTAGGAGCAGCACATTGAGCTGCTTGAACCCTGCATCTTTAAGCTCCCCTAAGCAACCAAGCATGTCTGACCGCTCCTGCACGTGGAGAGAGGCGGCATAATCGAGATCACCTACTTTTCAATTGTGTGTGTGCGTGTGTTGTGTGAGAGAGTGTGCAGGTGCGTGTGTGTGCATATATATGTGTTTGTATGAGTGTGTATGAGGGAGTGTGTGCGGACATGCATGCCTTTGTATATGTGAGTGTGTGTGTTGTTTAAGTGTGAGAGTGTGCGTGTGTGCAAATATGTGTGAATATGTGTGTATGAGGGAGGGTGTGCGGACATGCATGCATTTGTATATGTGTGTATGTGTGTATGTGTGTGTGTGTGTTGCGCGTAGGTGTGTGTGTGTGTTTGTGTGTTTGTGTGTTTTTGTGTGCGTAGGTGTGCATGCGTGTATGTGTGTTTGTGTGTGTATGCTGTGTGTATTAGGGAGCACGTGCATGCATTTGTGCGTGTGTGTGTGCGTGTGTGTGTTGTGTGTGTATTCTTGTGTGTGTGTGAGTGAGGCAGCACTCACCGGCAGCTTTGCTAGGCCCGCCCAAGGTGTAGCGACATCTTGATCCTCCTCTTCTTCTTCTTCCTCCTCCTCTCCTTCTTGGGCTTGCTCACCACCTTGTGGGGCTACCACCTCTGCTGATCCGTCTGCGAGAGGTACACAGTTGTGGGAGCAATCACGAGTGGGATTTCCGTAGTTGCATGGTTCAGTGTGGCTGCTCAATGGGTTTAAACACATGAATGGATGGTAGAACATCAACAGTGGTGCTTCATCAAAGCCCCACTGGCAGTGGTAGCCCGATTTGGCTGCTGGCAAAGACGCACCTTCAAACCCTTCCTCCTCCTCAAGTTCTTCCTCTTCCGTATAATCGGACTCTTCCTCTTGACTCATTCCCGCTGTTTCAATTGTGAATCCACTCCTTGCGGAGTCCTAGTCCCTTGTACTAAATAGTAAAATTAAACACCTATATATATATTGCTAATTTGTAATCGGGCCTAGATAAATTCACTGCTCCATGTTGCTTTGTTGCAAGGTATCCTGATCCTTGGCAAAAAAAGAAAATGCGTTAGCACCCGACAGCCTGCAAGCATGCAAGCACACACACGCACACACGCACACACGCACACACGCACACACACACACATACACACATGCACACGCACAAACACGCACACACACACACAAACAAGCACGCACACATGCACACACACACTTACACACACACGCACGCACGCACCCACCCACCCACACACACACACACACACACACACACACACACACACACACACACACACGCAACACACACACGCACGCACACACGCACACACACGCACACGCACACGCACAAACACGCACACACACACACACACACACAAACAAGCACACACACACACACACACACATACATGCACACACACACTTACACACACACTTACACAAACGCACACACATATACACATACATATACACGTGCCTATATACCCATGCACACACATATCAATACACGCAGTTAAACACACGCAAGCACACATACACACACATGCACACATATGCACACGCACGCTCACATACACACGCACGCACGTACACTTGTGCGCTCAAATTCACACATGCATACACATGCACACACACTGCAGTTTCAAAAGGCACTCTACAAGCCAGAGCAGCAGCAACGGCGGCCTCGCCACGTTCCGTGTTGCTCAGCCATGCCTCAGCAATCTCCTCACACAGCTGTGGCCCTCCCTTCAGGAAACTTAGCACCAATCATTAAACTCATAGCCACGGATGTCGACGGCACCCTGCTCAACAGCAAGCAAGAGCTGTCGATTGGGGTGGGTGTGAAAGATAGCATGCTTTATATGTGCCTTGATAGCCTTTTGATTAAGACTTGATACTGATCACTTAGTGGAACTCAGAGCCCAAAACATGGAGATTTGGTCGTTAGCCTGATGATTCGAAGATGAAGTCAGGGCTTCCTCACCACAATTTATGCCATTAACCATGGCTTCTTTTTTCATGTATGATCAGGTGGAGGCGGCGGCAAAAGCCGCGTATGCTGTCGGAGTCCCCCTTGTGGTAGCAACAGGTTAGGTTTTTGCAAAAACTGCCACCTCAAGCTGCCATCAAACGTGGTATTACTTTAAACAATTGAGATGGTGCTGCCTGCAACTCGGTCTGCTTGTGTGGTACCTGTGCCCCTCTATTGATTTGCGATCTGGGCCCCTTTCATCTGTCTTCTGCCGGATTTGGTTTCGATCGGATAGCTGCTGCGCTTACCTTGCCGTGTAGTAACCATGATATGCATCACTTCAGTGTCCTTCCTCCTGGTGAGTACGGAGTGAATATCCCAGAGGGGGTTATCTGGGCAAAAGCCAAAACATACTCCTTTTTGCATGAAAGGTGCAACTACTCACACGTCACTCCATCAAATTGGACCCAACCTAGCTTCAAACTGATGCTGACTTTATAAGCTACCCGAGCATGTGCTCAGATTTAGACAAGTCGCCCTGCGTACAGAATGGCAGGACTAAAAGCACACGTTGTGCACTTGTACCCTAGATGGGTGCTTTCCAGGGGGAATGGCACATTAATTTGCATATCTCGCCAACCACTTAGTCTTTTTGCCCCATTTCTTTTGCAATTTGCAATGATCTTGAATTATTATAAGGACTTCAAAACACTAAAAATCACCGGGTTTGGTGCGCTGGCTGGTCAGATACAGCATATGGCTGCTCAAAAAGTAGGGTTCACGCCGCGGCCGATTAGGTATGGCTCCCATAATTTGCAGGTTTCAAGCTCAGCTGCATTGCTACATAGCAGAGCCGAGCTTGAAACCTGCCAATTAGGGGGCCCATACCCTGGGAGCGTGCAAAAACCGTACCATTTTTGGCCTCAGATAACCCCCTCTGTGAGTATCCTCATAAAGAGGTGTGGACCTGGACAGGATCTGCAAAATTTTAGATACCCGTTGCACTTCCAGGCAAAGCACGTGGGCCATGGGTGAAGGAGGTTTTCTCTCGGCTCAACCTAGCAACTCCTGGAGTGTTCTTGCAGGTATGGCATAACGCTTTTTCTGCTTAAAGGTTGGACCTTCTGATATCTGTTTGGTGCAGTCTAGCCTCATGCAAGCCTTTGCCCTTTTCCTGTGTGTGTGTGTGTGTGTGTGCGCGCGTGTGTATCTGTGTGTGTGTATGTGTGCATGTGCGTGTCCCTGAGAACTTTACAATCTGTGTTCCTCCACTTCTACATCTTGCTTGTCTCTTCCCCCTACAGTCTTTTGTATGTTCGTATGTTCTGTAAAGTTGTGTGTACATTTTCCTCTTGAGCTTTAGGGGTTGTATGTGTGCGATGCGGGGGGCACTGTTTTGTGTCAACAAGAGCTGGAGCACCAAGTCATCCTGGATTGTGTTGAGCTTGCAGATAAAAGAGGTGAGCCCCTCTTTTTTTGATATTGCGTGAGGTCCCTTTTTTTGCAAAATTATAATCTCTGAACCTGAGATCACAACGCCAAAGATTTGAAGCACTGTTTGTGCGTGCTATTGATGATTGTACAATAAGTTCACCAAAACATTATACACATGCAGGGCTTACAGCAATAGTGTATTGTGCGGACCGTATTCTTTCTGCTTCCCTTAATAAGTACACAGAGAGCCTTAAGTTCTACAAAGAGGTGAGAAGAAATGCCTGAAGGATGAATGTTTAGTGCAGAACAGCTGCCTACAATGATGAAGTTTTTTGCTCTGCTTCTATGCAATATATTGGTACGGTCAAATGCAACCTCCCTTCTTAACGTCCTTGCAACCTACCCAACTACATGCAGCCGACCGTCGAGTCTGTTGGGCATTTGAGCGGCTCTGTTGGCAAGATCAGCATGCAAAAGCTCATATTCATGGGACCACAAAACGAGTGAGTCCTGCATTTCAAACCAGTAGTTCAATAACATGCAATTTTGAGACTTCACCCAAGGACCCCCCTATGTATCTTTGTGTCTTTTACATGTGACTGAATTTATAGTAGCATTGTACGTCGTATCTTGGGCATGTATCTACCATTTCCATTTCGTCCAACCTTCGCAATTTGAACTGCAAGGCCCTCTTTTTCATTGCAGGATAGATGGTCTAAGGCCAGTGGTGGATGAGCAACTGCAAGGGAGAGCCTCAACAACAACAGCTGTGCCCGGCATGCTGGAGGTGCGTTGAAGTTTGTATGAGTATGCAAGTGTGTATGTATTTATGTGTTTATGTGAATTTGTGTATATATATTCGCGTGTGCACCTGCACGCAGGGGGTGGTGGTCAGTCCCCAAAAATGGCGGTAAAATTCTTTTTTACCGCCAAGTTTTGACACCCGTTATTTATTGGAGTCCCCCCTTCCCCTGCCCTTTGCACCCCATCGCACACACATGAGCCCCTCATGTCCCCATGTTTTGTCCCGTGAGTTGCCTTAGTCCATGGAACAGGTCTGCGGTAAAACAAGTTGGGACTTTACAGCCAGGGAAGGTGGCTATAACTCAAATATTTGGAATAGGGCTAAGCCTAGAATATGTTAATAAGTGTCTATTCTCCATCAGATGGGCAGGAGAGGAATTTAAAGTTCCGTCCAAGCAAAATAGGAGTTTGACAAAGCTCAAAACGCATTTTTCGATCAACGCCTGAGTTTTAAAGAATTTAGAAAGTAAAGGTGGCGCAATTAGGCCTGCAGTTCGTTGAGGTCGAGCAGGTACGTGAAAATTTTCAAACCAAGGCTGTTTAGTACACATCTAAAATTATTCAAGCTATTAATTTCTACTTTTGTCCAGGAAGAAAGAAGACCACTTTGTTTTCGCACCCTTTCTCTAGTCTGACACATACACACACACACATACATCTACAGCTTTTTTGCTCACCTTGAATGTCCAGAAAACATGTATAGGTAATTTTGCTTTTCATTGCACAAAATATCGCAGAGCCAGGGAGCAAAGTTCTGGCACTTTCCCTGCCAGTTTTGACCTGGCTTCCTCTGCACTAAGATGCAGGGACACACTATATCCAACTATAGCCTACAACCCTTGGGATTTTTTGCCTTGTCTGCGATATAATAAAAGTCCTTGTTATGCCCATCTACCCCCTCGCTTCTCAGATCCTGCGCTATCACAACTTTTCAATGCTCTGCAGGTCCTACCATTGGGTGCATCCAAAGGCACCGGCTTGTCATGGCTCCTGGACCATATGGGCGTCCACCCATCTAATGTTATGGCGCTTGGGGATGGGGAGAATGATGTCGAGATGCTTCAAGCTGTTGGGGTGAGTCAGAGAAGCGACAGGGAAGGGAAGCTGTTCAAAGCGCAATGAGGGAAATAAAGGGCCCTGATTACTGCTTTCTGTGTTCTTGTTTAGCCCCCAACGTGTGTTAGCCCTTTTGCACTCAATGATGAGTGGTGCCAGGAATGGCAGAAATAGGGATCCGCTAGCACGATTGAACTGTGTTGTAACAGGGTCGTCCCCATGAACAATTCACCCCCCTGCCAGCCAAACAGTCTCACTTTACTTTGCGCAAGCATATCTCTGCACCCACTGCACCAATTCGTGACCTGAGACATGCATTGGATAGCTGACTTTTTGTTCTTTCAGCAGATGCTTGAAGGCTGGGGAGAGGTGCAGGGATATGGGTAGATATTTGGGCGCGCCCTCTGAAATTCAATTAAATCGTTGTTTGCTTGCCTGCAACTCTGGTGTGAATTGGGGGTCATGGATTGAATGGGAAGGCACAGCTGGAAAAAGCCCCCCAATGTCATAAGGGAAGAAATTTGCCAAAAATCAATCAGGCCACCGATTGACCCCATTCAAATTTTGTCGGTCATGAATTTGGCCGCAACTCTGAGAGGAAAAACCGGGATCAAACTCGAAGCAGGTATGGAGTGACATATTTTCTCTTTTCCCCTTTGTCCCTTGTGTGAGTGCCTTCCACTCGCAGGCATTCCCAGCACCCCTGCATCAAATTTGACATTGCAGCATTGTTATATAACATTTATAATTTATAATGCTTATATCCTGAAGCAGAGGTCGATCAAGGCAACCTCAGAAATGCACCTTTTTCCTGCCAAAGCGGGTACAAAATACGCAGCGGGCCCCACAGAACCCCCCAGAATGCCAAATTTCCAGAAAATGTCAACGATTTAGATATAACACCAAGTATTTAGCATTCAGATGAGGTATAGGGGGCGTTAAATTGGGTGGAGAGTTAAGTGAGACTGGTTGGGTGAATTGTTCATGGGGCGATGCTGGTGTGAAAAGGTCACAACACGTTTGGGTGTCACTGGAAAGCCTCACCAGGCATTGCTAATGTCGACAGCATGCAGCTGCATGATGCCCAAGTTTAAAACAGCCACCACAATCCTCATTCTCACGATGCTGAACACTGCAGCTTGGCATCGCCATGGGAAATGCTGGACAAAAGGCTCGTGCTGTCTCTGCGGATGTTATGTCCACTAATGATAAAGACGGAGTGGCGGAAGCGATCCAAAAGTATGTACTGGATCCACGCAGCACCAGCGTTGCTGAGTATAGCGCAAAGCGTGTATTGTCGACTCCATGACAAGAACCCCTTGGTGATCTTCACACAACCTTGGAGAATCAGATGGTACCTGGAAAGCCTGGAAGAAAGAGAAAGCACTAGGAGCTAGATGCGTGGGAATAAAAAAGCAGACAGCCTGATGTACGTACATCAGAGGAGGCCAAAGCCGCTCCTGTGATTTCTGCTTTAACCATTTTTTACATTTGAGTTCACATGCTGGAAATCACATCAGCCTAACATATGTATTTCCTCTTCATTAGCTAACCCTTCGTAAACCCTTCTAAATCGGGTTACACGTCACATGTTGGAATATTGGTTGTACTAAAACCTTATGCACATCACTCATTTCATTAAATAATGAGTTGGAAAGGGATATACTCGTGGTGTGTGCACATGATTGAGGCTGGCAATGGCCAGGACGGGTGGTCTGTTAGACCCTTAGTTTAGCTCTGCAGTGTTGTGCCTGATGCTCTTGCTTGTGCCTGGGGCTGGTACTCCAGTCTCGTTATGACTTGTTTTCTCCCTCTGGTACCCCATTGGACCTCTCTAACTGGGCCTTTTTTGTCTGCTGGTGAAGGAGTTTTACGGTACTTGGTATCAAGTGGCTTTCTTTTCCTTAATCATTGTGGGGAGTGGTTTTCACTGCCTGCGTAATTTTTCTTTTCTAGTCGAACTGTAGATTTATACCCGTTGTGCTTGCAATGACAGAAATAATGTGAATTAAATGGTAGCTTCTGTGCGCTTGTTTCAATTCTCTGTTCAGCTCATGACCTGACTACAAAGGAACAACACGGCCCCTGTCCAGGCTTGAACATTGCAATTAACGTGTGAAAGTTCGTAAGCACACTAATATCTCCATGAATAAAACTAATTACTAATAGATAATAGAACTAATCATCATAAGTGTGTACTACGAAATAGTAGGGAGAAACGTTGCAGTTGACCATGAATAATAGCAACGTGCAGGTAAGCCACATTACAAACTTAACCAACTTCAAAATATATTTGCTGAACCTCTTCTGACAAGTATGTACAGAACAAAGATGACGTCAACAAGTTCGGAGCACTAGGCATCCCCAGCACACACACTGTCTGCAGCATTGGCTGCAGTGCCTGTCCTTACAACCTCTGCTGCCCCCTCTAAAGCTGCTTCTCGAATTAAGGGTGCCACATTTTCATCAACAAGTGCGCTGAGGGCTATTGCCTTTTCGCCCTCTCTTGCTCGCATTTCCACCTGAAAATAAATGTGTGCATGTATTATTAGTGCTTTCCAAAGAGCAGGAGGGCCATGGCTGACGTAAGTGCAAAGCTTTGAAGATTGTGGCTTACGGTGACATAGCTGGAGGGAAGTCACAGAGGATCGAGGAAATAATTTAATGACAGGCAATATTTTATTGCTGCAATTGGTTTCTATTTAAGCATACATGCCAAGATTGCCTAAGAACCTGCTCAGCAAATCTTGCACCCTACCTATGCACCTTGCTCTTGAACCTTGTACAACTGTACACACCTCCAACCAGCTATTTCAACCGAAGCGCCCCAAAGACGCACCTGAATATTGAGCAGTGTACGCACAAGGCCGTCCGCACGTTTCCGCTCTAGCAGCGCATCTTGTTCCGCTTCTTGAACACATGTGCGCATACGTGCTGCCTCTGCTTCTGCATGCCGCACCTGCAAAAACACAAACACACGTACACGAGCATGCATGAGGTTTCTTGAGAAAAAGAATGGTTTGTCTGTTAGAACAAGAGGTTCTGGCGTCAACAATCTGAGACAAATGGCATGATCTTCCATTCATTCTGGCCTCTCTACAGAGTGTAATCAACTTAGACAAAGGAGTGCTATTATTATTTGCTGCTCACCATGTGCCTGCAAGGATTTGTGAATGAGCATGCTTCAGTCAAATTGTTAATATGACTCAGCAGCTACATGGCAGGAGTCGTGCGTGATTTGTGACCATGAGGAATTGCTGCAGAGTTTTTCCTAGCACGTTTGGCCTAGTTCTTTTTTGGTTGCATTGTAAGATGCATTAAAAACGGGATATTAAATTCAACATAATACACAACTGCTCGAAGGCCCTCACAACTTGCTTCAAGAGACGAGAGAGAAAGAAACAACAAGGCAAAGCTAGATTGCTTTGGCTAAGAGCAAGCTTTGAGGAACGAAGAGATAAAAGGAGAAATAACAGGGACACACAGATAAGGTAGCATAACACTGTTGCTGCACTACAAGAACTGGAATTGATGTGCTCAACACTGAGTTTTGCAGAGCAGCGTTTGGCTTTGTTTCGCAGCACTCACCATATCCTGAACGCCTTCCTGGGCACGCCTGCACTCTGCCAGCAGCGACGTCACCTCCAACCGAGCAACCTCTGCATTGCGTGCAGCTTCTGTTGCTTGCACAGCGGCAGCACGAGCAGCGTCTGCAGGGTGGCAGGGTGGGGAAGGAGCATGAGGCAAATCGATAAGACTGCAGGAAGATTGACGGCCTTTCTTTTACATTGCCATTTGTACGCCTTCGCTTTTCACAAGTGTAAGGCCGAGCTGTTCCCATGTAAATTTTGTGGCTTGACCTCCTGCAAAAACCACAGCCAATTGCAAAAATGCTATAAACGTGGTTGTACCTTTCAACCTACACCCCTTTCTTTGCACATCACTGGTGCTCATCACTTTTGTATATTACCGCCTAAAAAACGCGTCGTAGTTTGTTTTGTTATAATTTGCAGTGTTCCATTTTCCCCTACTAAGGCAGAAGCTTACCACTTGCTCTGCAGATAACCAAACTATTTCTATCAGCACCTGCCACACCAGTTTGCTTCTTTATGTTGCTGCTGATTGCTATGTCCGTGCTTATCAAGAGTTTCTGCTGTCATTTGCTTACCCGCTGCAGCCATAGTGTACGCAAAAACAAAAAGAGAACAGGCTAACCTGGCAGTGTTAGAACACCCAGCGTGATTTTGTGAAGGAGCACGCAAGTGCCAGCACCTGAAAGCCCCTCACCGCATTATATAAGTCATAACCCCTTGCCAACAACACCACACAAAATTTCAACGTATGCATGATCATGGTCAGCCCTGCTGAAAATAACAAGGGGACCACAGAGGCACCGCTCATTGGTTACCTGCATCGGCCAAGGCTGCTTTAGCTGTGCCTTCCGCCAAGGACAATCGCGCCAGGGTGTCAGCGCGCTCAGCTCGGGCAGAAGCAAGCTGGGAGTGAGCACACAAGGCAACAAAGGTCAGAAATTCATTAGCTGGGGAAAAGGCTAAGTGATTTTGTGGTGCATGACAGCAGCCTATCCAATTTCACGTGTCAACTGAAATATAAATTACATATCCGAAATCCTGACATTACAAGCTGGATTGGTATATAAATGAGTCGATTCTGAGGGGTCGATTGGTGGGTGTCATTTGAGGGGGCTCGGAAATTGGGGGGGGGGGTCTACAGAAATTTTCTATAGGGGCGACACTGAGGCCTAAAATGGTACGGTTTTTGCATGCTCCCAGGGTATGGGCCCCGTAACTGGCAGGTTTCAAGCTCAGCTCTGCTATGTAGATTTCAACGCAACCTCCCTAAAATAAATAAAGATCATTGCAAGAGAAATGGGGCAAAAAGACTAAGTGGTTGGCGAGATATGCAAATTAATGTGCCATTCCCCCTGGAAAGCACCCATCTAGGGCACAAGTGCACAGCGTGTGCTTTTAGTCCTGTCATTCTGTACGCAGGGCAACTTGTCTAAATCTGAGCACATGCTCGGGTAGCTTATAAAGTCAGCATCATTTTGAAGCTAGGTTGGGTCCAATTTGATGAAGTGACGTGTGATTAGTTGCAACTTTCATGCAAATAGGAGCATGATTTGGCTTTTGCCCAGTGTCCCCCCTCTGGAATTTTTCTGGGCCACTTCCAGCAATTATATAAAACTTAAGATTCCTCAGCTCAAGCCCAGTCGATTGGCACCCTTGTTGGGTGATTTAATTTAAGGGGGGGGGCTGGGTGCTTGGTCATAGAAATGCATGGAATGTCCCCAAGTAGGCCGCGGGGGTGTGTTCAGGCAAATTTCCAACAGTTCATTCCAAACTTGCAGATCACGTATTGCATTATGCATAAGCTGCATGAATAAAGTTAAAAAGTGCTTTGGCAAAGGTTTTGGCTGGATTTGTGCACTAAACCGGTAGTCAGTGCAAGACCGTGCGCAAACCAGTTTTGCCCTATAACTCTTCAGTAGGGTTGGCCAGAACCATACATTTATTGGTATATACGGAGTACATACGGTACTTTTGGCAGGGGAATCACCATACATACAGTCATATACGGCGTGTATATACGGTTCTGGCCAACCCTACTCTTCAGGTAATAAATTAATCGACATGAGAACCGTGCAGGCAAATAGCTGCTTGAATTCTGAGCAGATTAACACCCTTTTTATTAGTGTGAGGGGTCATGAAGGGGGGTTTAGGGGGTGGGTGGTCATTTTGAACCGGAGGCCCAAAATTTACACGTGACTGTCAGGGATTCTTTCTAACAGCAATTTTATCATGCAATAGAGACACCTGGGAGCATACTTATAGATAAGGACATAAGGATGGTGCCCAGGGTCCCCATTGTACACTAGAATTGGCCAGCGAGTGTGTAAGGCTAACTTACCTGCAGCACATTGTCGACACCCTGCGCATCCAAACCGCCTGGCGCTTGTGGTGCTGAGGCGTCTCTAGGCTGTAGTGACTGCTGAGAGGCAGAGGCGGTCTCTGCACACACACGCTGCAAGCGGGCCACTGCGGCGCGTTCAGCGTGTAGGGCCTCAGCTGCAACCTGAGGGTAGTGATATAGCACATGTGTAGGGTTGGCCAGAACCGTATGTACGAAAATACGGCGTATCTGGATACGCCGTATAATCGTATCCGTATATGGAAATTTCCGACCGTATCCGTATCCGTATGACCGTACATGGGTTTTGGCCGACCGTTTATATACGCCGTATGTACAGTCTAAACCGTATATAGGCCGTATATGGACCGGATTTGCAGGTGGTGCGAATCCCAGCAACAGCAGTCTGAAAGCAACAGCAGTCTGAAATATTTGCTCTTTTTGGTCAATTTTCTTTTCTCGAGCCTCTTCTTACTGAGCTCTCTTCCTTTGCTTCCCTTTTCTATTGATGCATGTGTTTTGCATTAATAATTAGTTTTATTGGTGGTTATGGTAAGTTGAACTCCAATTTGCACTGAAAAGGCATTTTTTTGGTCTTTTTGGCTTGAAGCAGTCCTAGCTCCCTAACCATTCATTTTTTGGGCATAAATAATTGGGTCATGTGTACTCAGCTCTTCAAGAGCTGCAAAATGACCCCACTATGAATTAATTTTGAGTGAATCCATTTCCCCTCATATACGGTAAACACGGAAATACGGCGCATATACGGCGCATATACGGCGTATATACGGTCATACACGGCGTATATACTGTATATGGAAATCCCATGTACGGTTTGGCCAACCCTACACATGTGCAAGTGTGTGTATGTGAGCGTGTGTGTGTGTTTGTGTGTATGTCTGTGTGTGCATGAGCTGTGAATATAGAAAAGGGGGGCGGTAAAGAATACTGTACGAGTCAAGGATTAGACCCTCCCCCATGCATTTCCTGACACACATTCTGAATATTTCAAGCATTGTTTTCTTCTTCAACTCCAACCATACATGTACTTGCGCACAGTCACTATAATTAATATAGCCAAAGCACCTATCAGCCCCTTTTATTGTGCCTTCCCTGTCTTGAAGGCGTGTACGTATTTTTTCTAAAATATGTCCCTGTGATGTAACCCTTACAATGCACTTCAAGTAATGTCCACACAAGCAATAGGAGGCTAAGCAGCCCTCCTTGTACACGCACACACATATTACTAGATGTACACACACACCAACCATCCCACACCATTGCAAACTACACACACACATACTCGCACACCAAGACACCACAAGCACACGCACACACCACATGCAAACACGCACTCCAAGAGACACACACACACACACACACACACACACACACCACAAGCCCTCACAGCCTTTTGTCTCACCTTCGCTTGCTCAAGAGCATCGTCACGCTCCCTTGCTGCACGAGCCACACGAGCTGCTGCATTGCGAGCCTCCTCCTCAGCAGCTGTGCGAGAAATGGCAGCAGCTTCTCTGGACGAGTGCGCAGATGCCAGGTCCCTGGCACCCTCTTGCAGCTGCATGTGCACACCAAGTTGTCATGCAAATGAGCTGCTACTTTTACTCAGGCATAAAAGTGGAGGAAAAGTTGGCTCTTCAAAACAACCTTGATATTAGTACATACTGAATGTAGCTCGAGGAAAAACGGAGCTGTAGCAACGTGTGCACTAGCGCTGATCTGCCAAATAGCCTTAAGTAATCTGAGGCATTCCTTGCCATGGCAGCATGAATCGCTACATATAAGGTGGATGGATTGCAAAGTGTTCTGTAGGCTGTAATTCTCAACACTCATGCGAAATGTAAACCTCTACACTTGTGCAATCCCATACCATGCCCTCCAGCTGCTCCAGCCGGACAGCCTGCTGCCGGGCTATACACGCTGCAGCCTCCAGCTGGCGCTCCACAGCCACACGCGCTGTGCGCTGCGCATGCTCTGCCGCTGACGCTTGCGCCGCCTCAGCACGCGCACCAGACAGGCTGGTCTGTAAGCACGTGAGCACAGTACGTGTATGCACAAGGAGTGTGTGTATACCCAGTCGACGTGGAACTGGTCAGTGGGTGAAGAGCAGGGACTACTGTTCACGTAAGTGAGCCTGAGTGGTATACGTGCCATCATAAGGGGGTCACATATCTCTGACGGCAGCAGCACACCTTGTTATCACACACACACGCTTTATAACACACAATTGTGTTCAGAAATCAGGGCTGTTGCAGTACGGTGTACGGTACGGTGTACGGTAATACGGTACGGTACGGTAAGAACGGTTTTTACCGTATAATTGAAAGCTGGCACCGTATATACGGTAAGATACGGTACGGTGTACGGTGCGGTCCGTTTTTTCGCCGGCTAATATTTCTTACACTGCGCTTCATGTTCACATGACTGAGAACAAGGCTCTAAACCTCTTAGGTAAGTAAATTACTTAATCTACATGTTCTCCCTTTGTGGTGAGTTAAGTTGGCTGCATCAGCTCGGGGGAAGGGCCCAGCAGGGGCTTGCAAGGAAACTCAAAGTCGGACGCGGTACCTGATTCCTGGTTAATATTTCGTGTTTAATTCATATATACTTGTTGCAAAAGGAAAAGAAATGTTTTGGGCCGGAATTGGAGCCAAACGGCCTACCTACAGTCAAAATGTACTGTACGGTGGGACCGAACTGTAAAATTTGGCACCGTACATTTGCTCATATCATATTATACGGTTAAAGCTACGATACGGCGTTTACCGTACTGTATATACAGAGTCATTTTGGAAATACGGCGTAGTGCAACAGCCCTGCCAGTAATGCTATACTAACAAATTAAATGTTGAGATGAGAGCATGCAGATAATGATGACTGCTTGCTCAATTTGACATTGTCACATCAAGCATATGTCAATATTGAAGATACCAAAGCAAAAAAGGGAAAAGAGCTACCACCAAATCTGAGGGCTATTATCAATGTTTGCAAATAAAGATCAAACTCGTACACTAACCTGCAGCGCAACCACGCTGGAAGCCAACCCTGGATTTTCTTCCACGTCTTTTGTGGCATCGTCTCCCCCTGTGTGAAGAAACAATTTAAGTTGGTGGGTGGAGACAAGGTTAAATAGTTTTGCCTACAGGAAATCAAGTGGGTGGGTAACGGGTACAAATTGGGATGAGCATGATTTAGTATTGGAAATCCTTTTGTGAAACAAGCATACTGTTAAACGGTAGTCGTGAATTTTTAAAAGCTATTACATATCCACGCAATTATGACACAAAGCGTGCTGCTATTGGCCTTACAAAGCAATTCCTTTGGGGAAGTCTCTCCTTTCCATTCCTCTCTTCCGCCTT
>Ga0307947_1001586_pt1 | contig 18040 bp, 21 predicted proteins | sample OrgLakmetagen232_FD_201840 | JGI IMG/M metagenome (GOLD analysis project Ga0307947, IMG submission 201840) | Saline water microbial communities from Organic Lake, Antarctica - #232 | ecosystem: Environmental > Aquatic > Non-marine Saline and Alkaline > Saline | place: Antarctica: Organic Lake...
CCCAGCCCTCTACTGCTGCTACTGCCAGCAGCTCTCCCTGACTTTTCAGCTCTTTCAGCAGCTTGCTGTGGGATTTCTCGCTGCTGTTGGCTGCCACTGCGTGGAAGGCAAGGTTGTACAGGTCGTGTTGCATGTTTTGCAGGCCCTCCCTGTTCTCCGCATTGGCTGCTACTGTGACCTGGCTACTGCGGAGGAGTTTCTTCGCTGCCCTGTGCTGCTTCTCGCCTTCGTCACTGCTGCTGTCGCTGTCGCTGCTGTCGGGGCTGGGGCTTCGTTTCTTGCTTTTGCGCTTCTTTGCTGCCACCTCTGGATACTCCTGCTCGTACTGCTCGTACCGTTCGTACCTCTCGTCTAGTTGCTGCTGCTGCAGCTGCTGCTGTTGCTCCTGGGCCTCGAGCTCGTCTTGCTTCTCCTGCAGAGCTGCACGTTGGGTAGCGAGAGGATCTTCTGCTGCTGTTGCTGCTGCTGCTGCTGCTGCTGCTCGTTTTCCTGTCGCAGGGCGGCCGCGGGTGGCAGGGCCGCTGGCTGGGGCTGGGCTGGGGACGCTGGGGGGGGCGACTTCGGCTGCAGCTCCCTTTCTCACGTACTTATTTCCCATCTTAAAACTAAGCTGCCAACTATCTAAGGCACAAGCATAAAAAGGATGGTTAGCACAGCTTGCGCTGTGCTAAGAGAGTACTAACTAACGTTCGGTTGTACTCGCCTCCAAGAACTAGAGTACTTCTGCGAGTACTCAGCAGTATGTGTAAATTTATATGAGTGCCGTAAAAGTACCTACCCATTCATTCACATGTGTGGCCAGCCCTGACCTCTTGAGCATTGCAGAAGTACCTATCCTTTCATTCACAAGTGGCCAGCCCAATCCTCACTTCTTGTTTATGGTTGTGCAGTGGTGCTGCAGCGTTCAAGAAGAGCAGGCAAAAGCAGACGCTGCTGAGGGGTGCACTCCAGACAGAGTGCTCCAGGTGATTATCACGTGTGTGCGTGTAGTCTGTATTGCATCAAACGCATGATGCTTGTGTGCGTGCGCTAGGGCCAAGGCAGATCTGCACAGGGTGCAAGTTATGCAGAGTGCTTCAGGGGATTAAGTTCTGGTTTGAGCAGAGCCAGCGCAGCAATCAGCAAAGCGTTGGTGGCCGTCAATTCTCGGGGTGTCCGGAGCGACCAAGCTACGATGATCTGAGCGCTGTATCTGCCCTTTTTCCTGTAATATGCCCCCACAGCTGTCTAAATCTATTTTGCCGCGATATATTTGTATCATAAGTGTACTTCCTATGAGGTTCAGCGATGAGGGGTCTGTCTGGTGTAACCTCCTTTTGTTACACAGGTACAGCGGGATGCAGACTTTCAGACAGGACAAGGCCCCACTTCACTCTCACTGAACCTTTTCACAGCCTTGCAGCTAGTGATGTTCAAGAATCTGAGTAGCAGCCTCCTCCATCCCTTCAGTCCCTGCGTAATGCAGCGGTCATTTGTCATGTCACAGAATTAGGTCGGCCAGGTCCCCAGTGAAATCATGTGGCATTTCCGGCAGGAAATTCTCCAGTTTACGAGGTATACATATATACTGTCTAGCTAACCCTGCTACCCTTTCTCCTGGTCGAAAATTGGTGCCTGCGGACTTTTTAATCTGTGAATGTCCTGGGCGACTTGCCTTACTCATCAAGTTTGGATTTGTACTTTATGGTTAATTTGGATCAGAGTGTTGTACTGCTTAGGCCTGAAGTACTTGCTACACCTGGCACCCAGTTCTTGCGCCGCCCACTGGTCCACCCATGGCAGTGCGCCCACACAAAGGACCGCAATCTTTCTTTTCTGTCACAATTGTGCAGGCAAATAGTACCATGCCTACCGCCCTTGGGAATTCTGAAATAGGTGGTGACAGCAGCAGCGGAAGTGCCAACTTCAATAGCAGGAGCAACAGCAGCAGCAGCAGCAACAGCCGGAGCAGCTTTGTGTCCTCAGTGGATCCCCAAGCGCTCGCTGGTCTTCAGGCGCTGCCCACTCTTGCCCACCCATCAGGTGAAGACTGGTGCCATGGGAGGTGGACCCTGCACCCGTGTTTGCGTGTGTGTGTTCAGACGTAGATGTCGGTACACCTTGCAATATGTGCTCTCGTGACAGCTTTCAAAGGATTGTACTCACCCTTGCTTATATGCACACTGCGTATGTTTTTCTTGCACAAGCTCTACCTGGGCCCTGTTCACAAGGACATACATGTTCTGTGCTTCTGTGGAATGTGTGATAGCAAGGTGGGACATGGTGGACTTAAAAAGGGGTTTTTAATAAGTAGGTAACAGAGGCGTTCAGGGCGGACTTTTATTGGCATGCAGGCGGCGAAGCAGCTGCAGCGCTGCAAGCAGGGTTAGAAGCTCAGCTGGAAGCGGCTCTTGAGGAGGCGCAGCCGTTGCTGGAGCAGGCAGCTGCTGTGGAGGCCAGAGGTGTGTATACGTGTCCTTTGTGCGTGCGTGTATACATGCATGAGTTCGTGTGTAGGTGCGTGTGTGTAGGTGCAGGTGTGTGCAAATGGTGGAAGGCGCTTACATGGTTTGCTGGTGAATATTTGTGTTCGTACGTGTCTTTGCAATTCTGATTTATAGAGCACGTGACACGAATCGCCTGTTTGATTGGTAGTGAGCTGCAAAAAGGTCGCGTTCACTTTCTTGAGCAGCCACGGCACAGGTAGCAGGCACTGCACACACTTGTTTTGAGCAGGGGTGTTAAGGATATTCTCCTGTTCCTAGGCCTTGAGTTTTTGGAACTAGGCAATCTTTATGCCGCGACTCATCATAAGAGGGCTGCTTTAAAGCAAGTTGAACGTTTGTATCTGTCCTTGTCCGCTCAAAAGCGCAAGGTGTTAAATTCAAAACATCAGGGATGGGTTTTACGGACCTCAGAGACGTTCAATATGGTAAAATACGCATTGAATACGCAATACGCGTATAATACGGTCCCGTATTTTATGCAATTTGGGAGTGCCGATTTTTGACCCAAAATGGACCCGATTTGCCCCAAAATCACCAAAACGTTCCCAATTCTTTTCCAATATATTATGTGCTCACTGAAAGGCCGTTGTTGGCGGAACTTGCCTAAAAAGGCCAAAAATCGGCAAAAACGACAAATTTTGCAACCGTATAATACGGCCCAATTTGTTCAATACGGTAACTTACGCGTTAAATACCATGCGGCATATTATACGAATACGCCGTATGACCCATCCCTGCAAAACATGTTAGTGGATCAACAGGGCTGTGTGGACAAATGGATTCACAACCTGCCAATGGCGATCCCTTTTTCTTGGTCACCTCACACCAACCACTGCGGCACACTTATCTCCCATTATAAGGAATGACCATAACTATCCATATGCTTCACACACAGATTCTTCTGGCAGGGAGTTCACAGTTCTACGGTCGTGTTACGTTGTAACCTCAGTGTCCTTCAACCCTACCTACCACCCTCACAGGCCAGCGGCCCTCCGTTTCTCCATTGTGGGCAGATCCCCAAGCTACGCCCTTCTCCTGATCCATGTCGGTGGTGATGTTGCCAACAGCATGATGTTTCTTTTTACCCCTCCTGTCGTACCACCCTCACAGGTCAGCGGCCCTCTCCTTACGCACCAAACCTTAGGCCTAAGGGGTCCCTGGCTGAGCAGCAGCAGCAGCAGCAGCGCCAGCACCCGGTCATTACCCTAGATCACTTTATGGCCCTTGCAGAGCGTGCTGTATCAATGCGTGAGGAGGAGAAGGAGGTGGAGGAGGAGGAGGAGAAGCAGCAGCAGCATGCCCATCAACTGCAGCCACAGCCACAGCAGCAGCAGCCGCAAGAATATCATCAACAGCAGCAGAATCAGCAGCAGCCACTGGTCACGGATCCTTGGAGTGCCTCTGAGGGTGGGCCCCTTGTCCCTGACTGGATCCCTGCCATGGATGAAGGCACTCCTTGGGCTTTACCCTCAGATATTCGAATGCATTTGGCAGCCCTCCAGCAGCAGCACCAGCGGGCTCCGCGACTTGAACGCCAAGATCAGGGCAACCCTGTGGTGATAGGACAGCAGCAGCAGCAGCAGCAGCACCACCACCACCACCACCACCACCACCACCACTATGCCTTAGCTCTCCACAAACTAGGCTCTGCGGTATTGCACGTTGAAGACACGACAGCCAGTCCTCTGCCACAGCATCAACTCCGGTGCGTGCGCCCCCCTCTGAGTGTGGTCGCTGCACAGACTGTGTATGGCTCAAAAGGGGCCAGCAGAGACGAGGGTTTAAGCAGAAAGGGGGCTGGGCTCAAGGGCTGGACCAGTGGTGTGGGGAGTGTACCTGGGCACGGAGAACAAAAGGAAAGAGGGGAGCAGCAGGAGGGCGGAAGTGGAGCACGTGGGGCTGTTGCAAAGGAGACAGAGCGGTACGTGCGTGCTTTGTACAAGTGTCTAGCTCTACATTGCTTGTGGTGCTCGTGGGTGCAACATTTTCAGCTGTTTGGTTGTTTAGCAGGTTCTTTGTACGTGTTGTTCTAACGTTTATGGTAAAAAAGGACCATGGGCCGCCATAATGTAGGTATGAAATTAGGCTCCTCACTGCTGTGCCATTGCTTGGCGGGTCAAGTGAGGATTACGAAATCCGACCAGACATAACTATACAAACACGCCTGCCTGTTTTGTGTCTCAGTCTTGAAAAATGCAGAAAAATGATGCACATCTCTCTGTACTTTTTTAATTGTGTGTTTGTTTCAATCACAGTCTGGTAGCCATGACAATTGATGTAGCTCGGACGCTGGCAAAGACTCGAGGATACAACAAACATGTGCTACAGCAATGTTCTCAAGTGCTCCCGGACAACTTTCTCGTATCTCAATAGATCTATAATAAAGCAATAAAAGCTTGGAGATATTATTGCAAGCTGTCCCCTATTGTACTTTTGCGTTACCCTACTTTTACAATATCCTACGAGTTTCACACAACATAGAGCATTCTTCTATTACGTACTCAACCTTTGTTGCCTTGGCCTCATTTTTGTAATCATGTTTGTTTGCTTTTCGTATTTGTGTTGGTGTGCACATGCTGTGCATTAAATATTTCCAAAATACTCAGTGCAATGCTGAAAGATGTCGCCTCAAATACACTCTACATGGCAGCAGCTGCCAACACACATACGTTGTCAACGTCGGAGGGCGAAGTGCAAGCAATATGCCTTTTCTTGCGAATGCTCACAAACACAGAACTATGGGAGTGAGGGAAGAGAGGGGGATCCCTGGTGGCCTAAATGGTGGGGGTAGACATTAGTCCCCGAGGGATGTTTGTTTCTTACTTCACACGCACGCACATTCACACAAACACACACACACACACATACACACTACTGTGGCAGGAATTTAGGATTCTTAATACTGCTGATATAAGAGTTGTACCAAAATGGCTCTTTCCACCTCGCTCCTCAAATAAAACCAGGTTTACCTCCACCCAGTCCAGGAGCTTTGGTGCTGGTTGATCTCATCCCCGCAAAACAAGTTAACAAATTTAATAATGGAGGGGGGTGCGCGAGCTCTTTGGGGAGGCAGGGGGAAAATGAGGGCAGCACCTCAACAAACCACCACCATCAGGTTCACCTTCCCAAGCAGCATCGACCTGACGATCTCAGCAAACAGTATTTGGGGTCAAGTATTGTGAGGACATTAGACCTCAAAAGCAACCAGCTGAACGCCGCATAGAACAGGACAAGCAAAGATCTCTGCACCATTCTTTTAAACTCTCCTCATCCTCTTGAGTGGCACCATATAGCTACAACAATCACTACTGAGCCTTTCAAGAACTGGGTCTTTGATACACGTAGGTAAGGTTACATCGCTACATATGCCTCAAAGGGCATATGAGCGGAAGCTTGAAATAATTTTACCACACCTAGCTAAACAAAAGGGGAAACGCCTAAGAGAAACAAGAGAGAGAGAGAGAGAGAGAGATGGAAATATAAAATATAAAATAAATGTTTGGGGAAGAAAAGGCGAGAGAAGTTGGAAGCCAAGGGAGGAGCCAAAGTATGACACAAGAACCAGCAGAGAAAGTTTATTGGTCTGAACACAGTCTTAAAGAAAGCAGTTCCAGTGCACCACAGAAGGCACGCCGAAGGTCGAGCCGGCTCTAGAAACCAGAAGCAGGCGGGTCTATTAGGCAGACGCAAGCAGATTCTACTTCAGCAATCCGGGCAGAGAGTCAAATTTGTGATTAATGGCAGTCTCAACGAATTGCAACTTCACCGCAAATAGCTCAAGGTTAACTGGCTTGGGGAGCTACTATCTATCACTGGTGCCTGCTTTCTCTTGGGGGTTGTCGGTGATTCAGTTGCTGGGGCTGCTGGCTGGTTGGGACCTAGTGACAAGCCAGGCCAGGCTGGAGACTTTATTTCCCAAATAAACTAAAGCATTATTGTGTCACGCCCAATAGGTGGTAGTGACAAAATCGTGTGATTCGGTTAGCAGTTGGCTTTCAGTTGAAATAGCTTTGACTAATATCGTTCAATAAGCTGGAGGATCCAGTTCTTGTTAGTTGATGTGCTGAGTCTTGTACTTTGCTGTGACAGTAATTTGTTGATCTGACAATTGGGTTATCTCATGGTGCTGTTGGTTTGATCGATGCTACCGGCTTGGCTTGTGCTGCCGGCTGGGCTGTTGGTTACTGTTGAGTCAAGGAGCTTGTCCCCAAACGCCATGTGCACTCTGCCAAGCAACAATGCCGGAAGGGGCATGACGGCGCCTTACCAGACGTGCCCTTTGTAGTACCACTACCAACTCTTATCAGCAGGTGCCGATTTCAGACCAAGCCCGCAACTCTCCTATCCCTATTTGACTTTTTCCCCTTTGTGCGTCCTAGGAGGAGGTTTACAATACACATTAACCGTTACTTAAGTGGCTTGCTTCAGCTACAGAGGCAGGATATGGGGAAAAAGAAAAATTACGCAGGCAGTGAAAGCCACTCCCCACATAAATTAAGGAAAGGGAGCCACTTTGGTACCGAGTACCGTAAAGCTCCTCCACCGCGTAAAGAAGGAAAGGGGAAATCAATGGGGAACAAGAGGGTTGCAGGCTTGGCCTGAAACCGGCTCCTGATGAGAGTTGATAACAGTACTGGAAAGGGCACGTCTGGTATGGACAAGTTTAGCAGCGAAGTTCGCAGAATGCACATGGAGCTTGGAGGCAAGCTTCTTTAATCTTTGAGAATCAAGACCCAGTTCTTTGAAAGGCTTCAGAGTGTGAGTGTTGTAGATGGTGCCACTCACACCCAAGAGGATGATGTGGAGAGTAACGGAGGCTCCTTGGAGAATGTTGCAGAGATCTTTGTGCTGCTTTTTTGCGGCGTTCAGCTGGTTCTGAGGTCTGGTGTTCTCACAATACTTGATCTCGGGTGGATGTCACGCCGAGTTTTGCTGAGGTCTTTAGGTCGGAGATGTCTGGGGTTGGTGGCTCTACTGGCGGCTGGCGGTGCTGCTAGGGTGCTCCCAGTCTCCTTCAATTGCCCCCTGCCACTTCGAAGAACCCACCCCCCTACATTAGTTTGTTGTGTTTGTGTTTTTGCAGCGATGGGAGTAACCAGCACAAAGTCTGGGCGGCTGGAGGTAAATCTGTCTTTATCTGGGAAGCGGGGTGGGAAGAGCCATTTGGAAACTAAACTACTTTTAGCTGTTTTAGGATTTGTAGATCCCGCATGGTCATCCGTTCGTTGCTGCCTATATCCATGGAGACAACGCATGCTCCTAAGGAGCCTGTTTTGCTGATAGCCTTCAAAATCATACGGCATGCTAAGTTGTGTCATTTGGTGATCATGTCCCTTATTTGCGTGTGTTGGCACCCAGAAAGGATGTGCAGGGCACTGTCTACTTGTGGGCAGAGGGGGCAAGTTTGACTTGTTGAGAGTTCGAACAATTTCGTATGTGTTTGATTATATAGGGTGCCTGTTCTGTATTCCATAATGATACTTGGTCCTAAAAGAAACATTGGATGATGTTAGGTAAGCATTGCTAGTGGCTCCATTGGCAGTGCCGTCCTTTATGAGGGTCTGGTAGTACGCATGGTAGTTTGCTTCAGATTTGGCATTTCCCAGTTTACGGAGAAGATGCATATGTGCTTGAAGGGCGTCACGGTGGTTTGGTAGGTACCAAAGCTTCGGGGGAGGAGAATGAGCCCTGTTTGTTGTATGGGTATGATTATGGGTTTGTGTTTGGTTTTTTATGTCTTCTTTTGCAAGCCAGTGGGTGTTGTAGAAGGGATTTCCCTCAGGGCCTGTTGTTCTGATGGAGGTGTCTGTAGTGTCGGAGTAGGTGGTGGCTGACTTTTTAGCAAGGGCGTCGACGTGTTCATTACCGACAATACCGGCATGGGACTTTACTTTGAAGAAGTGGATGGGCGATGGTGATTGGCGGATTGCTTTAGCAATGGATCGAAGGACATCTCCTTGGATGTGGTGGCGATGGAGATTCGGGTGTGAGAGCTGCTTTTTGATTTGGTGCAGTGATGTAAGGCTTTCTGTGGCTATATGTGAGTAGCCGTGTATGACTGCAGCTGCTGTAGCTGCTAGCTCTGCACGTGAGATGGTGTTGGTTATACTTGTGCCTTCTGGGTTTACATAGTGGTAAACGTTTAAGTGAGGGTGGTATACGCCTGATCCGGTGTCTTGCCCTACTTCATTCTTTTGGAGACTGCCATCAGTGTAGGTCCAATCCCGCCATTCATTCACCTTAAGGGTTAGGTTTTGGCTGGAGCTGTTTTGGGGTGCTTCGTCAATATTTCAATTATGAGGTTGGTCAGTGCTAATCAGGGCACTTGTTTTATCTAGGCCTTCTGAGGCTTGAGGGTGGTCATTGAGTAGGATATTTAGTTTGTTGAGTCCTGAGTACTATCTGGAACCTAAGGCTGTTTGGTAGGGATGGTTATGTATGTTTTTAGTTTCCCACTTTGCCTCGGGGATCTTTTTGGCAAGTTCTTTAAGCCAGTCTTTGTTGTGAGCATTGAGGCAGACCCTGCCCTTAGTGTTCCATATGGCAATGATCTGCAATGCCCAGGAGTGTTTGGAAAGTGGTATTTGTATGTTGTTCCAGAAGGGCACTTTCGCATATTGGAGTTGGTCTATTGGGATGGTGCCCAGGAATTTACATATGTGTGGGTACTTGCGGCAGAGTGATGCATAGGGATTTGTGGTCATCTTTTTATTCCAGGAAGGGAGGAGCATGAATGTGGCTGTTTCCTCTGTGCTGACAGCAGCAGAGTAGATGGCGTGTCTTGTTGCTAAGAGCATGGTGTTTTCATGGTAAATGGGATGGCAGATGGAGAACCCAGGAAAACGGGAGGAGAAGGCATTGGTGTTTGCCCCAACACTTTGTCCCTTGGGTGCTCACTCCAGTAATGGGGAAATTTGGGGTCATGGTCGAGGGGGGATGCCATTTTTTCTTTAATGACCAGGACCCACTTTTAAAAGGCGACGGTGATGTGGGAGGGGAGTATCCGTGCGAAGTAGTCTGATTTTTTTGTTCGTATGTTTAGATGCAGAGATATCTTTACGTGCAATGAGGCCTACAAGTTCTGATGCAAAGCTAAATTTGTGGGAGGAGGTTGGAGGTGAGTTTGTGAGAGGAAGTTGGACGTGATCGTGTAGACCGCTGCATTTTGCCCTGTCAAAGGCCTTTCGTAGTATGTTAAGGCGCTCGGGAGTAAGCATACCTTTACACTTTCCGTCGACATTGTAAATACAAGCTACTGTGTCAGTGTACACTTCAGGAAGCATAGTGTCATCTGGGGAGGATAGGGTACTCTTTTCTTGATATTCCATGAGATCAATGGTAGTGAACCAGTACTCACAGTGCCCTGTGGCCATAATGTTGGCCTGTGGGTTGGTGGGTTGGATGTCAAAGCTAAATTTGTTCCGAAGATCGACATTGTAGGGCTGGTACTACTTGTTGCCCTCTTGAATGGCAGAGAACCCTTGTTTTTGAAGATCATTTAGGTGTCCATCTGGTGCAGGCTGAGATAATTTTGGTGCGGTGATTTGCACTTCAAATTTATTGAGGCTCTGCTTGAAGCTTTCACGCGTGTTTTGTAGTTCTTCTGGCTCCCAGGTTGGGTTCCATGAAACCTCCAAAAGCTCTTTTTCTGAAATGGATACGGCTTTCCTTTTCATTTTTGGTTCAGATTGATACAGGCAGGGCAGGCCCATGAATCATTGGCATCAATAGCTTCCCTTTCAGTGGCGTTGCAGCAGCTTGTTTTAAGCAAGCATTGCCAGTGGTAAATACGGTTGCAGACGTCACAGATGTACACGTCTTTAAAAGGTGGGGAGAGGTCTGAAAATTCAAGTCCTAGATGGTAGGAGCAAATTTCACAGCTTGCGCACTTTATTTGGCTTCGGGCAATAGTCTTACTGGATTTGGGCACTAGTCTAACTGATTTAAAGAGGAATAGGGCCCATCTTTCAATATTCATGGGGGCATAGTAAGTGTGGCATTGTTTCTGTCTTAGGAGTGTATCATCTCTGTCTCTTTTCTTGGGGGTGAAGAACCTCCAATTATCCATGTGCAAGATGTCCATATCATCATAGTAGAGTGTGTTGATGACCTGTGTGGGTGTCATTGAAAAAGCCTTATCGTTTTTGTACGTCCAGAGTTCTTGTTGAATATGCATGGTGTGCAAGGGGGTCAAGTTTAGGATAGGAAGATTATGGGGTATATCGAGGATCTCACATCTTCTTTTCCTTTGGGGTCTGCGCTGTGATGATGGTGCTGGGTGGTCTGCAATCTCAAAGGTTGGGTTGTTGTTTATCTGGTGAGTTATCGGGTTGATGATATTGATATGCTGGGTGGGAGGAGTGGTTATTTGTGAGAACGCTTGTGTTGCATGGTGGTTGTAACTAGTGATTTGTGAGCGTGTAGTGCGTTTGTTTGGCTGACTGTTTGTAGGTAGTTCAGTAGGCTGAATTACTATTTGTGAGCTTAATGCAACAGTGTCTATGATTTGAGTCAGGGGCGTATGTTGCTGACTTTCTGTTTGGCTGCGTGTCCTCTTTCTGGTACTGGGGAGGGTATCTTGTGTATGCCGGGTACGCTTTGCTTGTTGGTCTTGGGAGAGAGTGGCCAGTTGGTTAGTGGGTGCAGGGTCAGAGAGGCAAATCGTAGCTGTAGTTTGTGGCAGTGGTATTGGCGATGTGCTTATAGAGTTGTGGTTCCTTTTTGTTTGGTTGGATACCCTTTGTGAATAGCGTTGTGAGCGCGGGGTTTCCATTCGTGGTGAAGGTGCAGGCCCTTCCACCGTTGCGGCGAGGGAGTGTTGTGTTTGGGGAAGCTCAGTGCGGGATATGTTGCCATGTGCTGTGCGTTTCCTGGGTCGAGCATTGGATTCTGTACATTTGGGGGTAATTTCTTCCAAATATGGAGGTGTAGGTAAGTTAACGTGACCTTAAGCTTCTGTTCAAGGTTCGGTTGTGATTATAGAGGAGGCAGGGGATATTTGCGGCTCTAAGTTTGGTGTGTCAAAAACAGAGGATAGGTTGGGGTGTCCATTACTTGTTGATGGATCTGTGTGTGTAGGTGGTGGGCCTCTGATTAAATTGTTTGTAATGGGGTGCCTGTGGTGTGTTGCTAAGCGTGGCTGTGGTGGGGGTGTTGTGTAGATGGGCAAAGTTTGTTGGGTTTGGGTGTTTGCAGGATTTGGGGACACCTCTTCGTGAGCCGATGTGCTAATGTGTGTGTCTAGGAGACCTGTGAAGGAGGAGTTGTTTATTATGCGGTAATTAAGTAGGATAGACTGTTCAGGGTTCCTTTCTTGGAGTATTCGTGCAATTGATGTTGGGCTTAGCTCTTGTGTTCCAGGCAGATTAGCAATGGCAACAAGCCTATTTAGGGCTATGATGTGCGTTTGTTTTTGAGTTGTTTCCCAGAGACAATGTATTTTTCGTTAGCTGATGTGAGTTCATGGAAGCCAGTTATGCCTAGGTCCATAAGCGGTTTGGTAATGCAGTTGATGAGGGTGGCTAATGTTGGGGGGGCGGGCTTTCAGGCAGAGGTGACTTCTCTGAGCTTGAGATCGTCAAAAAACATGCTGTTTCCTTTCAAGGCTAACTGGAGCTTGCTGGCGTGGATGCAAGCAAGTTGACGTGCTCGCATATATAGGTTGAGTTGCCGTTTTATTGGTAGCGACGTTCCTCGTCTTGTGGAAAGGAATGTAGTGGCAAGGGCCTTGAGTTGGGCGACCTGGTGAATCAGGAGATGCATTGTCACAGATTGATGACGTTCAGAAGGGTCTTCTAGGCTTGTTACGAGTGCTACTGCTGAGCGCCTGTGGTATTCCACGTAGATGGAGGGGGCACCCAATCCAAAACTAAGGACATTTTCACGGATCATGGCAGTCAGTGTGCTTCGCCATAAGTTGTGTTTGCTTTTGATCACCCTTCCAATCATTGCATCCCACTTATCCAGGTCTGGGTAGGAGCATGGTGTGAGTGCAAAAGCATAGGCCAGACTAGGGATGATTGCTGTGCGTATAATGTTAAGTGTTTGCTGTGGTGAGGCATAAGAGCCTTCAAGGGCGTCAAGCTTTTGCTTTAGGCTTTCATCCATGCGTCTGAGCTGGTGATTCCATTTGAGATCCATGGTCAGTGTAACTCCTGGATTATAGAGGAAGGCGGAGCTGGGTGTGATGTATTTTGTTGCCTGGTTTTGAACCAGTATGTTGTTTTTGAGTTGCTGTCCGCGTTGTTCGCGTTGATGTCCGTGTTGTTCGCGTTGATGTTCGCTCAGTAGCGTTGTGAGCTGAGGAGTTCCTGCTCCTTCTTGTTACTTTTCTTGTTGAGGACTTTTCAGCAGCAGTCTTGATGACCACGCAATGTCAGTAAGCACCTTGCTTTTTGTTTGGATCCCTTTCTCAGCTGGCAGAGCAATTGCCTTTTACCTTCAATTCTGAGCTTATGTTTTCATTTGTGGCTGACCAAGATCAATAAGCAACCAATCGGCCAAACAACTCAGCCGTCTTGACCGCAGAAGGTTAACTAACTCCTACTGTATGTATACGTCGTACACTGGTACTCAAACAAAAAGGGCTTACACAGCCAACCACATGCATTTAAACTAGCATCATGCATATTACCATATTGTTGCGTCATGAGGAACGTAGCTCGGTTCAGGATTCAAGGACATGGGTTGAAGTGTGAAACTGGTTTATATGGCAGGAGTCCGGACAGGAGTGCACGTGTTTGCAATTTATTTGTGTGAAAACGGGGATTATATTTAAGATGAGAAGCACGCCATCTCTTCATGTATCGGTACCGAACATTTACGGCACCAGTTCATCCACTCATTTGATAATTATTTTTGAAGGTGATATCAAAGGTTTTGTTTTTCAACATAACTCAGAAGCTTACAAATTTATTAGTCCAGCTGTCGATCTTTTTGATTGATGTATTTGTTGGGACCTATAGGTTCAGCAGCCATGCCAGGCTGGAGGCCTTTGTAATCCAAACTAAACTAAACTAACATATTACCATACTGTCGCGTAAAATCCAATGAATGTTAGAACCGAGGAGTAAAGCAAATGAATATTGAATAGAAATCATCAGTTCTCTGCTTCAGCTGTAGAAATGGAGTTCTTGCGTAGTGAACGTAGGCTGAGATCTGGCAGGCACTTTGCATAAAGTGCTGTGTACTCTCGTTTTAGGCATTCTTTTTATGCCTTGCTTTTGCTCGGGTTGTTTTTCCCGCCTCCCCCCCTCAGCTTGTGCTTTGACTTGAGGGTGTTCCCATCTGAGCTCGCTTGGATCTGACTTATGGACTTGCCACTTGCTTCTTTGCGATATTTTGCTTTTATGAGGGCCTGCAGCCCATTTTTGGTTCTAGCGTGTCTTTGGTTTTGATCTCCCTCCACGGCAGCTTACTGTAATGACGAAGCCTACAGCGAACTGTAGCATAGCACTAACAGAGGGAATGATTCAGTTCAGTTTGGAGGAGGCAGTGCAAATAAGTAAAAAAACTCGTCAATTACAAAGATATGATGCATTATGTAACCATATATAACCATCTGCTATAATTTCAGCCATGGCTCAAGAAAAAAGACCTGCAGCACTTAAATCTTCCCCCCATCACCTATGCCACCGATAACAGCTTAAAAAGTGTGGACTGCTGAAGAGGGAAGATAATCCTTTCTTTGAAGTTTGTTAGCCATCCAAAGGCAATTGATCATATGATCTCCAACACCACACCGGTGGTAACCTACCCAACATGCTTATACCAGCAGACTCTCAACACTAAGAGGACAGACAAACTCTCAATTATTGCAATCTACCTAAGTTGACCAATTTGTCAAGTAAAAAGATCAAAACTGAATCAAATACCTCTAAGTGTAAATTAGCAATACAAGTATTTAACTTAGTGTTTCCTTTGTTTGGCTTCATCATATTTGATACTATGATAACAGCCTTGAAACATTCACATACAGATACAGATTATGGTTAGCTTGCCTCCCGTTGCCCTCAGCAATGAAATGTTCAAATAATGCATTATGTGACCACGTGCCCTGGTTTGGACCGTGGCTTTGAAGGACTAACAGACTCGCAGCATGTCTGTGTTCCCTCCATCACGTATGCCACCGTCGACAAATGTGCGTTGAGCAGCTAAAGAGGGAAGGCACAGCCATTCTCGACAGCGCCCTAGTCAACAGCATGTGGGCGATCACTCAGATTCTCGCCCACATCACCACCGGTGGAGACCTCCCAGCATGCTTATGTCAGCAGGCCGTCATTACTAGAGAAAGCTAAAAAATGCCTCTATGACGCTACACTCTTCCAAGGATTGACCACTTTGTCAAGTGCAGAAATCACACCTGAGTCGACCACGTTTAGCACTGTGAACAACTCATTTGAATGCATCTTTGGTATTTTCTTTGCTCCAGCTTCCTCATGTTCGTTACTACGACAACAGCCTTAATCAAACACCACCTGGTTTTGCAGGCAAAGGCTAGCACGCCTCTTGTTGCCGTCCTCCAGCCCAGGCACTTCTTGCATCACGCTGCTTCTGCTGCGCGCCCTGGAAAACAAACAAGGAAAAGCAACGTGTGCGTGCAAACATGTACAAGCACATGATGAAGGGTTCTGCACAACAGGCGCGGAAATACAAATCAAGCTGCCTTTTGTTTTACACACATGCAACCTTCTTGTAAGGAAGACAGACCCGTGTGCCTCTTTCAAACACAAATGCAGCAAGACAGTCACTTTCGTGCATTTACAGGCATATCCCTGAGTCCCTCAAACTAAACATGCATACAACACAAATAAAAGCTTATACACAAGTATACACGCACCAAAAGCTGCAAAAATCTCGCACACCAACAAATGTACCTTACAAACTCGCCGCTCACAGCCCGTGCTGCACGAGGCAACCGAGGCGCGAGGTAGTTAAGACCTCCTGACACGGCGGGCATGGTAGAAGTGAAGGATCGGCAGTTGGCACCAGTCGTGTCAACGCTCGGGCGAGTGCAGAGCGAAGAGCGGGGAGTGGAGGCCAAAGAAGTGGACGGGCTGCTCATATTGTCACGCGTGCGGGGGTTGCTGCTGATGGATGGCTGAAGGGCTTGGCTGCGGTGTTAGGAGGATTCTGGGAGGTGAGATGGGATAAGAGGGTTCAAATGTCCTGAGAAATTCAGGTGCTTGAGGTTATTTCAGCTGTGACATTATACAGCAGATTATGCTTGTGTATGTGTGCGTGCCGATATCTGGTTGCAGGACCGAAAGATCAACTTTCCCCTTTTCCACCACATTCTCTCTTCATCTCACGTGCGCAAGGACATCTGCATGATCAAACTCTCACACTACTCACACCCACACCCAAACACAGACGCACACACACACCTGCCAAAGCTTCTCCTGTGAGGAGCTCCCACAAGCAGCGCAGAAGCTGCAGCAGCATTGGCTGCAGGGTCTGCTGATGATCCTGGAACCTGCACTAAGGATGTTTGACCTGAAGCAGATTTTGGTGGGCACTGGTTAGATGCAGCAGCTTGACCCTCAGGTGCATCAGCAGCCCGCCGCGGGGTGGACAAACTCCTTCTGACCTGCGTTCCATCGATGCCTGACATGCTGCCTGCCTCTCTGGAGCAAACAGTAGAGGAGAAGCGCGATTTGGAGGAGAAGCGCTGCCTTATCCGCTCAAGCACTCCTCCCACGTTGGAGCGGCTCGCTTTCATCCCGCTCTCGCTGCCTGCCTTGCTGAGCGAGCTACTACCTGCACGCTCTTCTCGCTCCTCTTTTTTTTCTTCTTCCCCTACTCCCTGTCAGACACAAAGCACAACAGCGCTGTGGTTAGAGGTGTGTGTGTTCATTAGTGAGGGCCCAGTAAGGTAAATCATGCAAAATAACCACAAAATAACCCTTCGAAACAATGGTGTGAATGCACGCAAGTTAACCTGGATGACAACGAGCACTTACCTGAACTTCATTGTGACGGGAAACTTGAGACCTGCTGGTTCTTTTTGCATCAACAAAGCTGACAGCTGCTTCTCCATACACCTCAGCCAAATGTGAATCAATTTCTTCGTGCTCTGTTTGTATGTGTGAGATGTTTGGATAAGCTTGTGCAATTGACCTACTGAACTGCAAGTGAATGTGAGTTTGTATGACTTCAGGTGCCGGTTTGCAATTGTGTGTGTGTGTATGTGTCTGTGCGTATGTATGAATGTAAGCGTGTATGTATGTGTGTATGTGTGTGTATGTGTGTGTGCATATGTGTCTGTGCGTAAGTATGAATGTGAGAGTGTATGTATGTATATGTGTGTATGTGCACACGCTTGTATACGGGTGCATGCGTGCGTTATGTGTGTGTGAGCGTGTGTGTGTATGTGTGTGTGCGTCCGTGTGTGCATGTGTGTATGTGCGTATGCATGATCGTGTATGTTTGTTTGTTGTGTTTGCGCGTGTGTGCGTGCGTGCGTGCGTGTGTGTTTGTGCGTGCGTGTGTGTGTGTGTGTGTGTGTGTGTGTGTGTGTGTGTGTGTGTGTGTGTGTGTGTGTGTGTGTGTGTGTGTGTGTGTGCGTGCGTGTGTGTGTGTGTGTGTGTGTGTGTGTGTGTGTGTGTGTGTGTGTGTGTGTGTGTGTGTGTGTGTGTGTGTGTGTGTGTTGCAAGCAAACAAGCAAACCAGCCTCGTCAGCGCCTACCAAGTTCGAGCAGCGTCTTCGGCTGTACACCTGCCAAGAGGGATGAGAAGATGTTTAGATATTTAGATTCTTTTTTCTGGCTTAGTTTGGCCTACTAGGTTTTCAGCTTCAAGGTTTGGCCAATTAGGTTTTCAGCTTCCAGCGTAACGGCAAGCCCAGCTTTTCCGCTGCTTTTTCAGGCCAACCTGTCGTACTGCGCGTACCTTGGACAAGGCGGGCATTCACCAGGCGCTCCCCCTCCTTCCTTTCCAGCTCCAGGAGCTGGGCAGCATGTCAGGGGAGCGCTTAAAACAGGTTTTAATAACAGGCTTAGACAGCAGTTTCAGACGCAATTGCCAAACCTCTAGTTTTAGGGCCTCCGTGGCCTTTAAGTCACTGCGCAGCTATGTGGTGGTGTCCAGCGCGTGGTTATGAACCAGTTCTACGGAGTTCCTCCGGCTTTGTCGACCATACTCGATGCTGAACCTCATCATTTATAATTTGTCTTCAAAAGAGCCTTGAACATTAAAAATTCTCACGGATACTTCTAAGGCCCCGGCCACACGCATGATTAACTAGGAGAATGATTACGAAATTAATTGGTACATAATGCTAATACATAATGGCGCATTTACAACGATAACGATAATGGCGCATTTACATAATTGGCGATTAATCCAGGGTCGGATTAATGAACACCAATAACCCGAGCATTAATCCATGCACATTTACAATGCAGCTTGATTTCCGCCACTTTTGCTTACCCCCTTCTCGCTGCCTTCTCTCCAACCAGCATAGCAATGTACTAAAAACCATTAATCAGGCTGCAGGAAGTCAGAAGAGCGCATGTTTGGGTCAAAGTTGAGCGGTCAAAGTTAATAAGCGGTCA
>Ga0307947_1001587_pt1 | contig 18039 bp, 17 predicted proteins | sample OrgLakmetagen232_FD_201840 | JGI IMG/M metagenome (GOLD analysis project Ga0307947, IMG submission 201840) | Saline water microbial communities from Organic Lake, Antarctica - #232 | ecosystem: Environmental > Aquatic > Non-marine Saline and Alkaline > Saline | place: Antarctica: Organic Lake...
TTTTTTTTCTTTTTCCTGGTTTCCTTTCTTTGGTTCTGGGTCTCCTTGAGCAGCTTCCTTTTGCTTTCTCCTCTGCTTGAGCCCTCTCTCCTCTTTTTTTTGTTGTCTGTCAGGTCCCTGCTGGGGCCCGTAGCTGTAACACCACCCAAAAAAAAAAAAAAAGTAGATCTTGAGCAATCGTTTGCATTGCATACAGCATTGCACACTTGCACACACAAGGCTGCTAGCTGGGGTGCAGGGAACCAGTTTTAGGAGAGCGCACACAGGAGAGAGTATGACTCTGCTTGCATAAAAGGGCTGTGATTGTCAGACACAGGAGACGACTATGACTTGGCATGTGTGTGTGTGTGGATGAGAGAACAACTACTCTTGCACTTGCAGTCTGGATTTCTTGCTTGGTCTCTGACTGGTCCCTAGTGACCCCAAGTGAAGTGCCACTAATCTTTTGATATTGTTGTTTTCAGGGATTGGGTTTACTGCCTGTGAGAATTTCAGGTTTACTTGTTACTCTATCATATCATTTCATTATGAAGGACGCTTGTTTATTTATTGTTAAATCTCACAGCAGCAACGCTGGCAATAATTGCCAAACAGTCTGTCCTGCACGATCTTGGTCACGACGTGCATGCAATTTTAGAAGCCAGCCAGACTTTTAATTCAGGAGAGGTATTGGTGCAATGCACACACACACACCTATACTGGCTTGTGGATAGTCAAAACCCACAATGATGACGTGTAAGAAGCCCAACAAGAAAAGTAATGACACTCAGGCTTTGTACACTCTCTGACCTAGCAAAGTGACTGCCAGTCCTTTGTAACCTAACCTAATCTAATTTAATCTAATCTCTAATTTGATTTAAAGCCCAAGCTGATAGAATGGCAGCCCATATGATTATAAAGGGGTAATTGACATTTCTTGCCATTCCTCATATACCTAAATTAAAAAAAGAGCTCCTTCGGAACGGGTATGCGACTAGTAGTGAAACTTCTGAAATGAAGAGGAAAACCACTGAGGATCAAGAAAGTTCCAGCTTGGCCATTAAGCGGCTCCTGGTGAGAATTGATAGTGGCACTGAAAAGAGCGTGCCTGGAATCACAAGGTTTGGAGGTACAAAGAAAGAACACAGCAAGCGTAAACTTTACACTATTCAAGAGAGGATGAAACAAAGCCTATATTTTCATTTCTGACGATTTACGTAACATGCCTGGTCATCCAACTATGTGCTCAGTCTTCCAGCCCTACAACATCTGAAACAGCCTCAATGCTTTGTTGGACACTTTAACGTTCACAGCTTTAAATCAAGCCCAGTCAACTGTGCCCACAATTATGTGCAGCAATTCTGTGTCAACGCTCGCAGCTTTATTAAAATCCCAGCCAACTGTGCCACAATTTCGTGCAGTATTTTGGTGCAGCAGCCTAAAGAGTCAGCCCGGAGCAGTGCAACAACACGCTGAAGTCCAGGGATGTGTTGCTTTGGAATGCAGTCCAGCATTCATCGCTGTGGAAGTAGAACGTCTCTTGGGTTGCGTCGTTGGAAAAGTTCCAGTGCCACTGCCTAAAGAGCAAAACACAGCATAGAAGGGTTGTTTGTATTAATGATGAGGAATGAGAATGAATCTTTTGTTTGGTTGCGTTGTTGGAAGAGTTCCAGTGCCACTGTCTAAAGAACAAAACACAGAGCAATGGAAATGAGTATTTTGTTTGGTTGCAACGTTGGAAGAGTTGCAGTGCCACTGCCTAAGAGCAAAACACAGAGTATAGGAGGGTTGTTTGTCTTTAAAAATGAGGAATGGAAATGAATTTTTCGTTGGGTTGTGTCGTTGGAAGAGTTCCAGTGCCACTCCTAAGAGCAAAACACAGAGTATATAAGGTTGTTTGTCTTAAAAATGAGGAATGAGAATGATTTTTTTGCTTAATTGCGTCGTTGGAAGAGTTCCAGTGCCACTACCTAAAGAGCAAAACACAGAGTATAGGAGGGTTGTTTGTCTTCAAAAATGAGGAATGCAACCCAGGCATTTGGAAGTGAATTTTGTTGGGTTGCGTCATTACAAAAGCTCCAGTGCCACTGCCTTACAGAGTACCTAGATGACAAGAAGAAAGGGTTTTAAGAATGAAATTTGCGAGCCAATGGAAGTAATTTCTGGAAGGAGCGCACGTTAGGAGCGCAAACTGGTCACACAGCTTTACAATGCCTGCGCTTGAGTGCTGAGCCCCGTGAGATTCTTAATATAGCACGAGCTTGAAAGCTTTTTGGTGTTGTTAGTGAAGGCCAGATAGAGAGCAAGCGCAGTCATAATAAGGTTGGTGCAACAGCACAGTTTAAGTAGGGTTGGCCGAAACTGCATATAGGATATCCATATACTGTATAAACGCCGTATATGACTGAATATACGCCGCATTTCTGTATACATATACTGTATACAAGGGAAAATGGATTTACTTAAAACTACTTCATAGGGGGTCATTTTGCAGCTCTTGAAGATCTGAGTACGCATGACCCAATGTTTTATACCCAAAAATAAATGGTCAGGGAGACCTGCATAAAAATATAGAAAGGCCTTTTCCAGTGCAAAACAAAGTTCAACCATAACCACCAATATAACTATTTATTAATGCAAAACATAAGCATCTACAGAAAAGGGAAGCGCTGAGGAAGAAGAGACGCGAGAAAATAAAGTTGACTGAAAAAAGTAAAAAGGACTGCTGTTGCTGAAATTCATACCCTGCACCACCTTGCAATATGGTCCATACACGGTTCAGACATACGGCGTATATATACGGTCGGCCAAAACCCATGTACGGTCATACGGATATGGATACGGTCGCAAATTTCCATACACGGATACGGTTATACGGCGTATCTGGATACGCCGTATTTTTGTATGTAAGGTTCTGGCCAGCCCTATATATGACTGTGTACATGTAGCTATACATTTTTGACTGTGTACATGTAGCTATACATTTTTGACTGTGCACATGTAGCTTTACATTTTTGACTGTGCACATGTAGCTTTACATTATTGACTGTGTACATGGAGCTATACATTATATGACTGTGTACATGGAGCTATACAATATTGACTGTGTACATAGAGCTGTACATTATTGACTGTGTACATGGAGCTATACATTATTGACTGTGTACATGTTGCTATACATTGCGTACAAACGTATGGTTTTGGCCAGTCCCATATGTTATTACAGGATGGCCAGAACCGCAATTGTATAATGTATGTATTATGTAGGCAAGTCTCTGACAAGGATACCGTAATCCTTTACCAAAGAAAAAAGAAAAGTTGATGGGGACCAGGGGGGTTGCAGGCTTGACCTGAAACCGTTTCCTGATGAGATTAGATAATAGTGCTGGAAAGGGCACGTCTGGTATGAACAAGTTTGGCGTAATTGACAGAATGAACATGAAGCTCGGAAGCAAGTTTCTTAACTCTTTGAGAGTCAAGACCCATCTCATTACCTCTTTAACTTCCCAATATAATTAAAACTGTTGTCTTTCTAGCACACAACAAAATATATATGTAGGCAGTGAAAGCGGCTACCCCTAATAATTTTGCTCATGAGACAATTTATAGTAGCAGGCGTTCTCAGTAGTATTACATTTCGAAGATTTCAAATGGCAAATCAGTCTGTTCTGCCAACAGGACTTTCATTGTTGTGCCTTGGATTGATACACACAAAGTTGATCGCACCCAACCCTTGTGTGTGTGAGTGTGTGTGTGTTTGTGTGTGTGTGTGTGTGTGTGTGTGTGTGTGTGTGTGTGTGTGTGTGTGTGTGTGTGTGTGTGTGTGTGTGTGTGTGTGTGTATGTGTGTGTGTGTGCGCGTGTGTGTGTGTGTGTGTGTGTGTGACATCCACTTCTGCAAGGAGAGCCCCTTCTGAACAGACGCACTACATACTAACGATGACTGAAATTGTTTTTGCGTGTCATATGAGTCTTTGCGACTCACTAATTTCAACCAATAACCTTAATAAGACACACCCTTGGTTCTACCCCCCCAAACTCAAGCACCTGTCTTCTGCGTCCACTTCTGCAAGAGAGCCCCTTCTGATAAGACGCACCCTTGGCTCTCCCCCCCCAAATCACGCACCTGTCTTCTGGCGCTTCCCAGTTCGTTCCAATGCCTGATGGGTGGGGGTGGGGCAGCAGCAGCTCCCCCACGCCTGAGCAGGCAGGGTTTGCACATGCCATGGGGCACACAGGGCTGGCAGGTCCCTGTGATTGGTGGGTGTTAGATCATATTGACGCACTATGCACAAACATATGAAGTGATATACACGCATGCATACAGGGCTTGCACACGCCATTGGGCACATACGGGGCTGGCAGGGACCCGTGTATGGTGGATGTAAGGAAAAATAATGCACAATGCACAATCAGCTGGATTGATATACACATATACACACGCATACAGGATTTGCACATGCCATGGGCCACACTTGCAGCCCGATCCCAATGTATCAATTGTCACAATTTTAGAGTGGCCAGGAGCCAGGACCATGATTAAAGTGGCTAATATGAGAGTGGCAATTAGGAGAGTGGCCTGGAGCCAGGACCATGATTAGAGTGGCTATTATGAGAGTGGCCTGGAGCCAGGACCATGATTAGAGTGGCTATTATGAGAGTGGCTAATATGAGAGTGGCTATTATGAGAGTGGCTATTATGAGAGTGGCTATTATGAGAGTGGCTATTATGAGAGTGGCTAATATGAGAGTGGCTATTATGAGAGTGGCTATTATGAGAGTGGCTATTATGAGAGTGGCTATTACGAGAGTGGCTATTACGAGAGTGGCTATTACGAGAGTGGCTATTATGAGAGTGGCTATTACGAGAGTGGCTATTAGGAGAGTGGCTATTATGAGAGTGGCTATTATGAGAGTGGCTATTACGAGAGTGGCTATTATGAGAGTGGCTATTATGAGAGTGGCTATTATGAGAGTGGCTATTATGAGAGTGGCTATTATGAGAGTGGCTAGTATGAGAATGGCTATTATGAGAGTGGCTATTATGAGAGTGGTTATTATGAGAGTGGCCAGGAGCCAGGACCATACATTGGGTGATTTCAATGCCAAAAGTACCGTACGTGCACCGCATATATATGGTTCTGGCCGCCCCTACACATGATTGCTTGTTTTGCCTGTAGCTTTCTATCTATTTTCAAAGCAACCACCATGAAATTTGCCCCATGCGCGGCCTGCAATTAGTAACTCTCCGGCCTGAGGGCCTAGAATAATTCGTCCAGGAAGCTGTAGTTACTTTCCCGTTAATACCGGACAACTTGCAATCCATTTAACTTTCCTTGCGGGGCACCCACAATCATCAAAATGTCCCTGAACTATTTAGAACCACCATACGGCTGTTGCTTGCTTGTTCTTTACTCCTTTTGTGGGTGTAGCTTCTGTTTTGTTCCATTCCTTGTGGTTTTTGGCTAGAAGCTAGCGCAAGTTGCGCTTATCCGGTCTAGGTAAGGCTCAAGGAGAAAAGGAGGGGAAAAGTGCTTAATAGGTCTAGGCATGGCTTCAGGGGGAACACAGAGGAAGAAGTGCTTGCCAGGTCTAGGTAGGGCTTAGATGGGACAAAGGTTAAAGATGCTTACCAGGTCGAGGTAGGGCTTCAAGATCTTGGAGTTTCTTGCCTGCATGCCGCAAAAAAGGTGTGGCAAAGTACAAGCGTTGGCCGAAAAATCACGAGAGCGTTCAGATTGACAGGACCTTGAACAATGGTTGCAAGGTAAACGGATTTCCATTGAGCAACTTACAGAAATGACATTAGTTAGCTGCAGTAAAATTCCAATAGTGTCCTAAGCAAATGTACTGTACAAAATTAAGTGCTCACAAGAAATCGAAGTAACGCGCAATTTCACACACATTATATTCTGAACAAATATTTTCAAAGTGAGTGTGAGGTCCCTGTTTGTGTAAACACCAATTTACTATTTGCAAGAGGAGAAATTGCAGAACTTGGCCTACAAGCTAATTAAAGGTACCCCAGCAAACATGAAGCAAATAATTTTGACTTTGCACAGTTCAGCCAGCGCATTCCTTAATAAATAGTGCGGGGTTTGGTTTTCACTGCCTGCGTAGTATTCTTTCTTTTTCCTTTTGTTCAGCGAGCACGGCAGTTTAAGGAGCCCACACTCCAATAAGCATAGGGTTGTTGAGGTGCTTTCCTTTACGTTTGACGTTTTAAGCAGGGGGATTACCATGAATACGGTCAAATAAGGTGTAGACATGCGGCTTGGGCCAACCCCATCAAGTAACAAACGTGGCTGCCTCGCGCATGGAATTGATCCCGCATGAACCAAAACATATGTAGGGTTGGCCAGAACCGTGTATATACGCCGTATATTTAATGAATTTCCTGCCAAAAATACTGTATATACACTGTAGATATATGGTTCTGGCCAACCCTCAACAGGTGCTCATTGATGCACAAGCATCCTCACCGAAGCTTACAAAAACATGCTCTTTCATGCACCAAGCGTGCTCACAAACCAAAATGTGCTCTTATATGCACCAAGCGTGCTCTTTCATGCACCAAGCGTGCTCACAAACCAAAATGTGCTTTTTCATGCACCAAGCGTGCTCTTTCAGGCACCAAGCGTGCTCTTATGTGCACCAAGCGTGCTCTTTCATGCACCAAGCGTGCTCACAAACCAAACTGTGTTCTTTCATGCACCAAGCGTGCTCTTTCAGGCACCAAGCGTGCGCTCTTATGCACCTAGTGTGCTCTTTCAGGCACCAAGCGTGCGCTCTTATGCACCTAGTGTGCTCTTTCAGGCACCAAGCGTGCTCTTATATGCACCAAGTGTGCGCTCTTATGCACCAAGTGTGCTCTTTCATGCACTAAGCGTGCTCTTTCATGCACCAAGCGCCGACATATAACAAGTACACTTAAAGAGTCCAAGTACTAATAACTGAAAATTTCTGCGCATGTGTGGCAGGATTGATCGTGGCTTTGATCAATTGGTTTATGCATACACAAGCAAAACTATTTATGCACACACAAGCAACATTTTTTATGCATACACATGCAACACTTTTTATGCATACACAAGCAACACGCTGCCTGCCTGGCAGGACAGACAATCGAGCTCATGGCAGTAGGCATTGACCAAATGAACCGTGTCCTTGAACGCTCTTGCTGCAAGAGTGCATTGTCAAGCTCTGTGAATGGCAACATGTACAGATCACGTACGGCAACGTGTTCAGATCAGTTCGATTAGGTTCTGTAAATGGCAATGTGTACAGATCTTGTACATGGCAACGCGTACAGATTAATCCAATTAGGTTCTGTATAAGGCAATGTGTACAGATCTCGTACATGGCAACGCGTGCAGATTAATCCAATTAGGTTTATAAAAGGCAATGTGTTCAGATCAGTCCGATTAGGTTCTGTAAGTGGCAACGTGTACAAATGTTATGGAAAACTCTGGTAAAATCCTTGAAACCTCTCTTGTGCAGACAAACCGGGCGTTGTGTGATCTCATCTTCATACCTTGCAGGCCTTGGTCAATGTCTTAACGCTCTTTCGTGTGAACACTTCATAGCAAACAAGCCAGCGTTAAAGTTACCTGTCATACCTCATTTGAAACACAACGCTTTTCCTTGCGCACACGTACTTGCAAATGAACCAACGTTTGAGTGACCTGTCATACCTCGTCCTTAAACACCTTGAATACAACGCTTTTCCTTGCGCACACGTACATGCAAATGAACCAACGTTCAAGTGACCAGTTTGAGCCTCATCCTTAAACACAACGCTTCTCCTTGTGCACGTGTACTTGCAAATGAACCAAGTGACGATACGTAAAAATTGTAACCAACCAAGTGACAACACGTATTCGTAAATGAACCAAGTGACGATTTGCAAATGAACCAAGTTACCATACCTCATAGTAGGCCTTGGTCAGGTCCTTGAAAATCATGTTGTGGCAATGAGTGACGGCGGCTGAGGTGCCTGCGTTGGACATGATCGCCGTAACGTGCAATTGTACAATGCCTTTAATGACTGTGATCAGATCATAGAAAAGATGTTGTTTGAACAATGATGGACGGCGACCTTGGTGCCTGCGTTGGACATGATCGCCGAAACGTGCAATTGTACAATGCCTTTATTGCCTGTGATTGGACCATAGAAAAGATGTTGTTTGAACAATGATGGACGGCGACCTTGGTGCCTGTGTTGGACATGATCGCCGTAACGTGCAATTGTACAATGCCTTTATTGCCTGTGATTAGATCATAGAAAAGATGTTGTTTGAACGATGATGGACGGCGACCTTGGTGCCTGTGTTGGACATGATTGCCATACTTGCAATTGTGTGAGAGCTGTGGTTGTCACAGATGGAGCGCTTTCATTCTAGTCGTAATTGCTTGGGTGTGTCTAGTCAAAATTGCTTGGGTGTGATCACAGAAATGGCTGCAGTAAATATGCTCTTTCATTCTAGTCGTAATTGCCTGGGTGTGATCACATAAATGGTTGCCAGTACAGATGTGTGTGTATGTTTGTGTGGATGTGGTACAAACATGTGTTTGTATCTGTGCGTGTGCGTGTGTGTATGTATGTGTGCGTGTGCCAGGACACTTTGATGAGCACAGGGGAAAGCCATTACAAACAAACACTCACTCACACACACACACACTCACACACACACACACTCTCACACACACACACACACACACACACTCTCACACACACACACACATACACACACAGGTAAAGGTAAAGGTATAAATACGCTTGTCAAGCCAAGCGTTTTTGGCCTGCTTGTGGGTGTTCACGATGACAATAATACCCTCGTGTCATTGTAAGATGCAAACCAAACCAAGTTGGCTGCCACCACCACCACGTAATAAACAAATTAAACCAAGTTGGCTGCCACCACCACCACGTAATAAACAAATTAAACCAAGTTAGCTGCCATCACCACCATATAATAAACAAATTAAGCCAAGTTGGCTGCCACCACCACCATATAATAAACAAATTAAACCAAGTTGGCTGCCACCACCACCATATAATAAACAAAATAAACCAAGTTGGCTGCCACCACCACCACGTAACAAACAAATTAAACCAAGTTGGCTGCTACGTTTGCACCTTCAAACACACACATACCCCTCAACTGCCATTGCATTCAGGGTGCAAGGGGCAGAAGTAGATGCCATACCCAATTGACTGCCACTCACACACACACGCACGCACACGGACACACACACACGCACACACACACACGCACACACACACACACACACACAAAGCTACGCAGACAATAAAAAAACCACTCACTCCCCGCCTCTATAGAAGAGGAGCCACTTTGGTTCCGAAACTGCCACTCACACGAACCAACCTAAATAGACAGTTAAAAAAACACTGCCCACAAAAATAAGGAGGAGCCACTTTGGTTTCAGAACTTCCATTCACACACTTTGGCAGGGGAGCACTCATTGCTCCCCTCAAGCAATATGGGGGCTGGTTGCCACGGTAAATATGCGTGACTCGTGACTTTTTTTTTCCACCCCTTCATCTTCTTTTATTTCTAGCTCTGCCCCCTCCTGCCCTACATCCACCGCACACCGCCAGGTGCACACACAGGAATCCACACTGTGTGCACACCTCTGTGTTCACACCACTGTGTGCGCACCACTGTGTGCACACCACTGTGTGTATACATGCCACATCTGTGTGCGCACCACTGTGTGCACACCACTGTGTGCACACCACTGAGTGCACACATGCCACTTCTGTGTGCGCACCACTGTGTGCACACCACTGTGTACACACATGCCACCTCTGTGTGCACGCCTCTGTGTGCACACCACTGTGTGCACACCTCTGTGTGCGCACCACTGTGTGCACACCACTGTGTGCGCATTACTGTGTGCACAGTGCACACCACTGTGTGCACACACGCCACCTCTGTGTGCGCACCGCCAGGTGCACACACAGAAAACCACACTGCACCACTTACCATATACAAAAGTGGTAGCATTTGAGTGCAAAAGGTGCTCACACAATAAAACCACGCTGCACCACTCACTGTAAACATAAGTGGTATCATTGAGTGCTAGCCTAAATACCAGCACCAAACACACACACAAACACACACAAACGCGCACAAAAACATGCACATTTTTACCCCCCCCCCCAACTTACACAGCCATGCTCCCACCCACCCACCTGCGTACGCACGCACACACACACACACACAAACACACACGCACGCACACACATACACGCACGCGACCATACGGCACAACAGCGTGGATTTCCTACCAAAAGCCATTGTGGGGCAGCCTGGGTCAAAGGGTCCTCGGTTTGCTTTGCTCCAAACCATGACCTGCATATACATGACACACAACAGTTTAAACGTTATCGCTGTTTTCTCCATCGTTAATTTTTTTCTGTCTTCATTCTTCTTCTTCTTTTTCTTTTTCTTCTTCCTAGCACAGCTCGGTTTGCTTTGCTCCAAACTCCATATCGTGACTTGCACATACATGACACGCGACAATTAAAACTAGCACAGCTTGGTTTGCTTTACTCCAAACTCCATATCATGACTTGCACATACATGACACGTTTTACACTTGCAAACCATTAGCACAGTGCATTCAATTCATGGATAAGCGCTCGCACACCATCAGCACAGTGCATTTATTTTGTGGATAGGCGCTTGTAAACCACCGGCACATTTTGTGTGTGAGTACTCGTAAAGCCTAAAGCATCACACTCTCTTTGTCAGTCATTGCAGATCTCAGCTCACTCATATGGCATCAGCTAAGTGTTTAGATCGCAGCTCGCTCACACGGCTCATAAGATCTCAGCTTACTCATAAGGCGTCAGCTAAGTGTTTGGATCTCAGCTCGCTCACACGGCTCATAAGATCTCGCTCATAAGATCTCAGCTCGCTCATATGGCGTCAGCTAAGTGTCATATGGCGTCAGCTAAATGTGCTTACTCGTGTGCGATGTGCATCACGCAAATGAAGAAAAGTGTGTTTGTGTATGTATGTGTGTGTGTATGTGTGTGTGCGCGTGTATGTGTGTGTGTGTATATGTGTGTGTGTGTGTGTGTGTGTGTGTGTGTGTGTGTGTGTGTGTGTGTGTGTGTGTGTGTGTGTGTGTGTGTGTGTGTGCACATGTGTGTGCGTGCGTACACGGAGCCGTGCCTTTGCCTATATAAAGCACAAATTCACGTCAATCGTGTGCAATACTTGCCTGTTACACTTCATAACACCTATTTGCCTAAATGACAATCCATAGCTGATCATCCAGTTACGTTTGCCGTATTAATTGCCATTTAGGTCGCCAATTACGTTTGCGGTACTAATTCCAGTTACGTCACCAACTTTGTTGCCAGTTACATCACCAACTTTGTCACCAGTTATGTCACCAACTTTGTTGTCAGTTATGTCACCAACTTTGTTGCCAGTTATGTCACCAACTTCGTCACCAGTCACGTCGCCAGTTACGTCACCAACTTTGTCACCAGTTACGTCACCAACTTTGTTGCCAGTTACGTCACCAACTTTGTTGCCAGTTATGTCACCAACTTTGTTGTCAGTTATGTCACCAACTTTGTTGTCAGTTATGTCACCAACTTTGTTGCCAGTTATGTCACCAACTTCGTCACCAGTCACGTCGCCAGTTACATCGCCAAATACGTTTACCAATCCTGCCTGCTTTCTACGTGGCCCCCTACCCAGTCTTGACCTGCAGAGTTCACGACTTGTTCTTAAGCATCACGACCAATAGCAGAGCATTTGGTTGCCTACGTATCGTCTGCATTTATGATATTTACATACATAATAGGGGGCAGGCAAAGAGGGTACAGATCCTAAATACACACGATACCCCTACTTTAGCATCCCTATCATAATCGCCAACCCCTACAGGATTTCAGTCACAGCTGTGCTGGTGCCCGCTGATGAAAATGGAAGCGCTTCAGCTTTACAAGTGTCCCAAATTAGGGCCTGCGCTCTGCAGCTTAACACATGCCTCCCATTCAGATAACTTGTTCTACAGTTTCATGGGAGCCCTCCATGCAGGTTCAGAGGGCTTTGCAGTTTTATGGGTGCCCCCCATGCAGGTTCAGAGGGCTTTGCAGTTTTACGGGCGCCCTCCATGCAGGTTCAGAGGGCTTTGCAGTTTTGTGGGTGACCTCCATGCAGATACAGAGAGCAGAATGGGAGATATATTCCGGCTCGATTCCATCGAATGTTGGAGGGGGAATTACCAGGTTTCCTCCTTTGTAGAGTAATGTGTGCGTGTGTGTATGTGTGTGTTCTTTGTAGATAGCGCTTGAGAACTGTTGGTACTTTCGCTGCAGAGTGATTGTAACTTCCACTGCAAAGTGGGGAGCACCCTCTCCTTTATGGATGTTAAAGTAGGTATGGCCAGAACCATTCACGTACATTTATGGATGTCAACGTTGGTTTAGCCAGAACCATTCATGTACAGCTATGGATGTTAAAGTAGGTTTAGCAGAACCATTTATGTACACATATACATACAGTGTTACATACATATATACACATACATATACAAACACAGTTTCTTCACGGTGTGTATATATATGAAACATTTTACATTCCAGTGGTGGCCGACCCTATAGTGTGGAAACTGTGCGTCCTGTGAAGCTGTTTTCTTATTAATTCCACTGAGCGAAGGATGGAGCTTAGAGCTAAGAGCAGCTACATCAATGCTGTTGAGTATACTTTCCTCACACGTGACTGCACGTCTGCCTCTTAAACAAGCTGCAATCAAGCAAGACAGACAGGCAGTCTGCAGCAGCAGCCACCAGCAAATGTTACAGGCCGTGTTTGTAAGCCACCAAAAGTGTCTGTCACACAATAGCAATCATAACGCATCATGTGTTAGCACGTTAACACCCACCAAATAACCTTGCAAGATCGCCAGACATGCGCTGAAGGGCCATCCTGAAGCCTTTGGCCAAATGGTCAATCTGTCCTTCATGTGGTTTCGGTTAAGAGCGCCTGTTATGTCATTGCCGACGCAGTCCTTGAAAGTCTCGTACATTTGTTTGAGCGCACGCGTTTTGAAAAAGGAAGAGATGCGCAACCCTGCAGTGCACGTGCACGTGCGCGAGTGTGGACGCACGTGTGTGTGTGTGTGTGTGTGTGTGTTAATGTCTATGCCAACCCTACACATTGCATCATGGCACACCATGGGTGGCACACACTACTCCAACAACAAAACACATGGGTGTGCGTGAGAAGGGCGGGGGGCGAGTGGAAGTTTGTATACGTGTGCGCGAGCGTGCGTGCTCGTGTGTGTGTGCGTGTGTGTGTGTGTGTGTGTTTGTGTGTGTGTGCGTGTGTGTGTGTGTGTGTGTGTTGGTTTTAAGATACACATTCTGTGATGCATTGATCTATACGGAGTCTGATGGTGTATTCAGCCGCGTCGGTCACCCCTACACATTTAAGTGATCTGTGCTGCTTTACATGTGCAGATGTATTCATGCAAATGCAAATCCGGAACGTGCGCTGTGGACAATGCACCCATCATAGAGAGAACCACGACTGGGCCACCTGTGCTGCCTTCAAGCGTCCTTTCGAGGTCATAGAAGGAATCGGGATGGAATGTTAGGAGAAGGTTGGCAACGTTGTCCCAGCCTGGCAGGGAGAACAGGTGAGCCAGCAACCTGTGTCACGAGTTTGAGCGTCACGAGTCTGAGCGTCATAAGTTTGAGCGTCACGAGTCTGAGCGTCATAAGTCTGAGCGTCATGAATTTGAGCGTCATAAGTTTGAGCATCACGAGTTTGAGCGTCATTAATTTGAGCGTCACAAATTTGAGCGTCAAAAGTTTGAGCATCACGAGTTTGAGCGTCATGAATTTGAGCGTCACAAATTTGAGCGTCAAAAGTTTGAGCATCACGAGTTTGAGCGTCACGAGTTTTAGCGGAACAAGTTAAGCAAAAGCAGCGAGTCGTGCCGGATTCAATGCTGGCGCACGTTGATTCCAGCAACCTGTTTGAGGACTACAGGCCACACAGGTTCAGCAAAAGGCCAGCAAGTTGTGCTGGCTTCAATGCCAACACATTGCTGGCGCACGACCATGCCAGCAACCTGGGACGGTATCGACGAGCAGCAAACACTTGTTTTCTGTGGTAGTGGTGTTTGCATCGTGAGATGCAGTAGACGGGGGATTTTATACCAAGGAAATACACACAACCGCTCAAGTGCCCTAACAGCTTGATCCAAGAGGAAAAACACACTCAGTATTTAAACGCTCTAAGAGGAATGACATACTCAGTATTTAAACGCTTTAAGAGGAATAACATACTAAGTGTTTAAACGCTCCAAGAGGAAAAACATACTCAGTATCAAAACGCTCTGAGAGGAATAACATAATCAGTATTTAAACGCTCCAAGAAGAAAAACATCAGGGATGGGTCATACGGACTTCTGAGACGTCCCATACGGATTAATACACTATTAATACGACATACGCGTATAATACGCACACGTATTTTTGCTATTTTGGGGGGTACCCTGGGCTTGCACCAACCACCCTCCAACCACCACGAATTGTCCCCCCAGCCTCCAGAACATTATAATGCCTCCAAGTAAAGACCCTGAGTGGCATCGTGTTGTTGTTATGGGACAGAAGGGGCAGATTTACGCGATGCCAGATGCCAGATGCCAGATGCCAGGATTCCGAGATTTCAGCAGCGGTGCCCCCCGCATCCGCAAGCACTTATTGAGGCAGAATCCCAGCGTAGGGTGTAGCAGCATGCAAAGCTGACCCGGCAGGAATCCTCAGGGCGTAGTCGCAGCGCTCGCTAGCAATGGGAGAAATTGCCGACGCGAGGAGCATGCAGGAGAAGAGAGGCACCTGCAAAGGACTACAGCAAGCACATCAGCAGCAGCATCTACACAGTCATTGGACACCTGCAGCAAGAGGGCAGTGACCAAGGTTTGTGTGGATGCAGCTGTTGCACAAATCATCTACGCTGCAGGCATCACCTCCTGGCTTGTGGTAGCAATAAGCAAGTGATCATGCTACGTTCTGAGGGGCTGGGAGTTCCTCTGGGGTTTCTAGAGGGCTTGGAAGTGCCTCTGGGGGGCTCTAGAGGGCCTGGGAGTGCTTCTGGGGGGCTTGTGGCTACAAAATTCGTTAAGTGCCCAAAATCGTATTATACGGAGCAATTTGAAAAAACGTGATCAATACGATACGACGTATAATACGCCTACGCCGTATGACCCATCCCTGAAAAACATACTCGGTATTAAATCGCTCTGAAAGGAAAAATATACTCAGTATTAAACGCTCCAAGAGGAATAACATACTCGGTATTAAACGCTCTGAAAGGAAAAATATACTCAGTACTAAAAGCTCCAAGAGGAATAGCATACTCAGTATTAAAACGCTCCAAGAGGAAAAACATACTCAGTATTAAAATGCTCTGAGAGGAATAACATACTCAGTATTTAAACGCTCTAAGAGGAATAACATACAAGAAAATGGAACCAGAAAAGGAAAATCATCAGTTCTCTGCTTCAGCTGTAGAACTGAAGTTCTTGCGTAGTGAGCGTAGGCTGAGATCTGGCAGGCACTTTGCATAAAGTGCTGTGTATTCTCGTTTTAGGCATTCTTTTTATGCCTTGCTTTTACTCCCCCCCCCCCCCTCAGCTTGTGCTTTGACTTGTGGGTGTTCCCATCTGAGCTCGCTTGGATCTGACTCATGGACTTGCCGCTTGCTTCTTTGCGTTGTGTTGCTTTTTTGAGGGCCTGCAGCCCATTTTTGGTTGTAGCCTTGGTGGCCGGGCGTTGTAGAGGCCTTGTTGGCTGAACAGTTGTAAGGGCCTTGCTGGCCTTACGGACTTGGCACTTGCTTTTTTACGTTGTTTTGCTTTTGTGAGGGCCTGCAGCCCATTTTTGGTTTTAATCTCCCTCCACGGCAGCTTGGTGTAATGACGAAGCCTACAGCAAACTGTAGCATAAAACCAAGCTTAAATTAAGAGCAAGTTGTGAGGACCGAGGAAATAAAACAAAGGAGAAACAACAGAAAAAACAGGTAAGAAGCAAGAGTGATAAAGGCATATGGATATTTTCGCTGCACTGCAAGAACTGGAGTCAGAGTGTTACACACTGAACTCAGCAGTTATACATACTCAGTATTTAAACGTCTTTGTTCCCTTGTTCGAAATGTGGGAAGTGTTCTTCCCTGCTTGTCAAAATTTCCCACTGCCTGACATGTATCCTTTGCTGCCTGTCAACTATTTATCACTGACCGACACGTATCTTTTGCTGCGTTGACTATTCACCACTGCCTGACGTTTATTACTTTCTGCTGTCAACTAATTTTCACTGCCTGACACGTATCCTTTGCTGCATTGACTATTTACCACTGCCTGACGTTTATTATTTTCTGCTGTCAACTATTTTCCACTGCCTGACACGTATCCTTTGCTGCATTGACTATTTACCAGTGCCTGACGTTTATTATTTTCTGCTGTCAGCTAATTCCCACTGCCCGACACGTATCCTTTGCTGCATTGACTATTCACCACTGCCTGACGTTTATTACTTTCTGCTGTCAACTATTTTCCACTGCCTGACACGCATCCTTTGCTGCGCTGACGACTATTCACCACTGCCTGACGTTTATTACTTTCTGCTGTCAACTATTTTCCACTGCCTGACACGCATCCTTTGCTGCCTGTCAATTACTCATCTTTGCCCATTATTCTTTGCTGCCTGCCTGTTATTTTTCTGTTTCACACACAGGTGCACAGCAGGCAGGCCAAAAGCTTGTGCCAGAATTGAACAGGAATTAAAGGCACACACACATAGGTGCACAGCAGGTGAGCAAAAAAACTGCATCAGCATTGAACAGGAACTGAAGCCCCCCCCCCCCAAACACCCACACACACGCACATGCACGCAGGCACACACGTTCACACACAAGCAAGCACACACGTACAAGAGCACACACACACACAGACACAAACATGTACGCACACAAGCATGCACACACACACAAACATATACGCACACAAGTACACACACACAGTCACGCACCTGCACACACACAGACACACACACACAGACACAAACATATACACACACAAGTAAACACACACGGTCTCACACCTGCACAGCACCGCTGTTGGGAAGCAGTTATCCATGCAGCTGGGAAGGTCTGAGGGGGGGGGGGCCCTGTCCCATCCATCAGAGAACTTCTGGGTGCGCTCGACAAGCGGGCCAAGCGCCTCTCGCAGCTGTGTTAACAACACACGCAGGCGGTAGGCCAGAAACATAAAACATAAGGGTAGAAAGTTCAGAGTGTAAATCATGACTATCACGCGTCAGGATTGTGACACCGGAAGTTTTTCAGCGCTGGATTGTGGAACACGAGTCTTGTAGGCTACGCTTGTAGGATACAAAGTTCACAGCTTATAGTCGTAAAACATGACTATCACGCGTCAGGATTGTGACACAGGATGTTTTTCAGCGCTGGATTGTGGAACACGAGTCTTGTAGGCTACGCTTGTAAGATACAAAGCTACAGCTTGAAGTTGTAAAACATGACTTTCACGCGTCAGGATTGTGACACAGGAAGTTCTTCGGCGCTGGATTGTGGAACACGAGCCTTGCAGGCTATGCTTGTAAAGAAATACGAAGCTCACAGCTTAGTGTTGTAAAACATGACTTTCACGCGTCAGGATTGTGACACAGGAAGTTTTTCAGCGCCAGATTGTGGAACATGAGCCTTGCAGGCTACGCTTGTAAAGAAATACGAAGCTCATAGCTTAAAGTTGTACAACACATGTGGAACTGAGAACTGGGAACTGAGAGAACTGAGAGAACTGAATTAAAGAATTGAGAACTGAGATAGCTCCTTCCTTTCATCGTACTGGATGTGTAAACACTACACTAAGTGCTCCCTCCCTTCATCACGCTGCATGTACAAACACTACCAGCGGAGTTTTTTCAAACTCACATTTCGTTTTCATTAGCAAGGAGACAAATACTTAGGGTTGACTAGAACCATAT
>Ga0307947_1001588_pt1 | contig 18032 bp, 23 predicted proteins | sample OrgLakmetagen232_FD_201840 | JGI IMG/M metagenome (GOLD analysis project Ga0307947, IMG submission 201840) | Saline water microbial communities from Organic Lake, Antarctica - #232 | ecosystem: Environmental > Aquatic > Non-marine Saline and Alkaline > Saline | place: Antarctica: Organic Lake...
AGGCCTGAGGCGGATGATGAGCTCCCGAGCGGGACCATCGTCCTCTGTGCGCTTCCGTTTGGTGCAACCTAGGTCATATAGTGATGCTTGCCCCTTAGGGCGATGGGGTTCCATTAGAGAGACCCAGACTACCGCATTAAAAAGTCTAAGTATTGCGAGGTCTGAAAACACTTTATTTATTTTTGGCTTGACTTGCAAGGGGCCTCAATAATTATTTAATTACTCGCAAAACAACCAAGCGCAGTACGGGTATTATATACCCAAATGAAAAGTCATATTATTCACAGTAACTCACAGGACTGTAGGACTGGGCAGAACCATTTACATAATGTATATACATATATAGTATACCGTAGGTTCACGATCACTTTGGAAATTAATTAATTATTTGGCCAAAAAACGAAAATTTTTTTTAATGCATGGAGGCCTCTCCGAACTGAATTCGAAGTGATAAATTAATTATTTGTAGTGATTTTGAGGGTGATATCAAAATTAGCTCCAAGCGCGCCAGTGTGAACCCCCTAGCCGGATTCTGAAGCCCCTGTCCCCAGCCTCAGCCACAGCCACAGCTTCAGCCTCTTCAACAAACAGCAGTAGCAGTGCACAGGCAGAATTCACAGGGGGCTCTCGAACTCAAAAATGAATTCCCGACAGAGTCCTTCCGAAGTGCCCTCGAACCCAAAAAATATTCCCCAGACCCCCTCACGAACTGAAATCGAAAAATAAATTAATTTTTTGAAAGTGTGGTCCCGAAATGATCGTGAACCTACGGTATATATACCCAAGTGGCTCCTTCTCCACCCCCTCCACCCCTTCACATCCACACATGCACTTCTGAATAAGATACAAAAAGACCCACCACGGGAAGATTTCCATCAAATCTCGTTCAAGCTCCTCCAGGCTTTGCTCCCAGAAATCCAGCAGCTCAGAATTGCCGGCAGCTAGCCACGCCCTGGCGGTGGGCAACACACTCTCCTCAGGGACCTGCTTGGTGCAGCATCAGCATCAGCATCAGCATCAGTATCAGCAGCAAAGTCAAAAGAACAACATTGATAGAATTGGTTTTCCTGGCAAGAGCACCAGGAGTCTGTGTGTCAGCAAACGCTCATGGCTAGCGAAATCGTGGCGGTATGCACTACCCTCTCCTCAGGGACCTGCTGTGCATCATTATCATCATCATCATCATCATCATCATCATCATCATGATCATCATCGGTAGCAGCAGCGGCCGTGCGCGCACGCGCGCACACACACACACACACGCGTAAGCGAAATTGCAAGAGTAGTGATGGAATGAAGGCAGGAGCAGCGGCGGCCGTGCGCGCGCGCACGCAAGCACACACAAACACACACACACACACGCACGTAAGCAAAATTGCAAGAGTAGTGATGGAATGAAGGCAGGAGCAGCAGCGGCTGAGCTGGTAGGACGCACACACCCACAATCACACGCACGCACACACACCCACACACCCACACCCACCCACCCACCCACCCACCCACCCACACACACACACACGCACACCCACCCACACACACACCTGGCGTAGCTGCACCAGCGGCTCCCACCCCGAGAATGGCGTCCTCAGATTCTGTTCTCCTGCAATCCTGTCCATACCGGTTTTGTTGGCAGCATTCTTAGCTGGCTTGCTGCTGCTTCTGCCTACTGCGAGACTGGAGACCTTACTCAGATGACTGAGAGGTGCCTTTTTCAAGGAAGGGCTGGCTTTGGGGTTGGCTGTCTGGCCTGCAGACGAGGGTGGTGAGATTGGTAACGAAGGCAGCTAGACCCTTGTGTGTGTGGATGTGTGTGCGTGTATGTGTGTGTATGCATGTGTGTGTGTGTGGATGTATGCGTGTGTGTGTGTGTGTGTGTGTGTGTGTGTATGCACATAAGGCTTAATATTGAGGCGGTCCTTTTTTCTTCTTAATGTGGGGCATGGTTTTTACTGTGCAGCCTTTTTTATATACGCAAAATGGTCAGGGATCAAACTATGCTGGTAAGCCTCTTCCCCTGCAAGTCAGCTATTGGATGCACATCAGTTATAACAGCCTTACTTGATAGGGCAAGGCTTTATTAAAAATGGGAGTGGCTTTTACTGCCTGCTCAGCAATCGCCGTTTTCTTGAACGGGCCTTTTGGAACAACCCTCGTCCGAAGGACTTCCTTCGGGTTCCCTTCTGTCTGGGTTTTGGACAGGGTGTGTCGTTTATTATGCATGTGTGTGTGTCGTCGTTTCTTATAACACGTGTGCGTGTGTCGTTTGTTATGACACGTGTGCGTGTGTTGTTTGTTATGCATGTTTGTGTCGTCGTTTCTTATAACACGTGTGCGTGTGTCGTTTGTTATGACACGTGTGTGCGTGTCGTTTATTTTGCATGTGTGCGTGTCGTCGTTTCTTATAACACGTGTGTGTGTGTGTGTGTGTGTGTGTGTGTGTGTGTGTGTGTGTGTCGTTTGTTATGACACGTGTGTGTGTGTGTCGTTTGTTATGACACGTGTGCATGTGTCATTTATAATGCATGTGTGTGCAAATCCGCTACACGAAGTAGTTAAGGGTTCGAGCTATTTAGCCACAGTCCCCAAGCTTGGCAAACCCACTTCCACTCAAACAAGTCTAGCAGCCCCATTTCTCAAAAGGACAGTCTGGAAATTAGTGCGTCAGAAAGCTAGCTTCAATACGCGTCCAACGGTGTGCTTATTGTACGAAACAGTGCAGTCCATTGGGTGAAAGCACATCTAACAGTTTGCGGATATTTATTAAAAAGCTTGGGGACCCCCTCTGTCTGTTATGACCATTCAAACTGATTCAAAACAGTTTTTTCTTCTTCCGCTTCGCATTCTAAATTTTATAGATCAGTACAGGGCACACCTGCTGATGCCTTCTCTACTGCCCCCTTGACAGATGAGTCCTGCTGCAGGCTTTCAATTATCCAGAAGCGGCCAATAGGTGCGTGGTGTTTGAGCCTGAATTTATGTGTGTGTGTATGTGTGTGTATGTTTGTGTGTGTGTGTGTGTGCCTATATGGTGTGTCTTAGTGTGTGTAATTGTGTGTGTATGTGTGTGCATGTAGCTCTCAACAACCCAAAAGTGGCCCTTGTGTTTGCGGTGTTCTAGCCTGAATCTGAGTGTGTGTGTTTGTGTATGTGTGTTTGTGTGTGTGTGTGTGTATGTGTGTGTGTGTGTGTGTGTGTGCGTGTGTACACATGCACGTGTGTGCACCAACCCAAACAAGAGCAAAGACACATAAGACAATTGATCACATTCTCCAGCCACTCCTACATTCGAACACTGCCACTCAGCCTGCGTCGTACACGCAAATTGCAAAAAAACACATACACCAGACGCAAATTGGGGCTTCCATACACACACCACTCAAGTGCTAGGTACTCCATCCAATGATTACCAGACCAGAAGCACGAATTACCTTATACTTGATACCACACCAGCACATAGAGATGCAGCAGTACTGTACGCACATGTACTTACCGCCCCCCCGTTTTAAACAAACATCTCACAAAAAATATCCATCACCGCCACATGTAATATCCCGTATAGTCCTTGCATAATCTGGAAGATTGTGTAAAATGAATTTAGGTTGCATATTGACAAGACATGACTCCACCTCCCCCCAAAACATGAATCAGGGGCAGTTTTATTTTTTACGTGCAGTATGTACTTAATTGACCCACACCTTCACCTTCATTTTCACCTTCACCCACACCCACACCCACATTCACACCTGATCCACACACACACACACACACACACACACACACACACGCCAATGCCCACACCCACAACCACACCCAAGCAGCACCACATTTGGAGGCATGAATTATGTGCACACACATGCACAGTGTTAGAGTGCACATTACGCAACTGCGCACACATTTGTGCGACCACATCCTCCCCCATACCCACACCCATACCCCACACCCCAACCCACACTCACACCCACAAACACACCAGCACTTGCACCCGCACCCACAACCAAAAACACCCCCACAACCCAAACACACCTACACCTACACCTACACCTCTACACACACACACACACACACACACACACATACACACACACACACACACGCACACACACACTTTGCAGGCACGCATTCCAGCAGAGCGTCCAGGGCCACACGTAGCTGAGCACCACTGTCAACCTCAACCGAAGAGCGGCTTCTGCTCCCCCCATCTGTTGGAGCTGTGCTGCCTGTGTGTGTGTGTGCGTTTAGTCTCTGTGTGTGCTTGTGTGTGTGTGTGTGTGTGCGTGTGTTTGTGTGTGTGTGCTTGTGTGTGTGTTTGTGTGTGTGTGCTTGTGTGTGTGTGCTTGTGTGTGTGCTTGTGTGTGTGTTTGTGTGTGTGTGTGTGCTTGTGTGTGTGTGAGTGTGTGTGTGCTTGTTTGTGTGTGAGTGTGTGTTGTGTATGTCTGTCTGTGTGTGTATGTGTGTGTGCGCATGCGCAGTGCCATCCTCTGGCACATCACTTTTGCGTGACGAGCCTGCAAACATGTGTTTCAAGGACAGCGCACGATTCTATAAACATACACGATTCCTTAAACATACACACATTAGTAATTCCAATAACTAGACATACACACACTCTCAAGTGCATTGCACCCCCCCCTTACACCCATTGCCACACACATTCACACTCCCACTCGCACACCCACTGCCACACACATTCACATTCCCACTCGCACACCCAAACGCAAAAGAACACCCACACTCCCACGCACACCCATACCTATAACCAACCCCCACGCACACCCATACCAACAACAAAACACACACGCACTCCCACGCACACCCATACCAACACCCAAACACACACATGCACACCCATACCCACACCCAGACACACACACCCAAACACACACCCACACCCACACCCACACCCACACCCACATCAACATCCACACCCACACCCACACCCACACCCACCCACCCACCCACGAACACCCACACACCTACACCCACCCGCACACACACACACACACACACACATACACACACGTGCTGCAAAAACCTTACTTCTGGTGCTGCTCTTTGTGACACACAACCACACACACACACACACACACACACACACACACACAAACACACACACACACATATACACACACGCGAATACACACACACCTGCTGCAGTAACCTTCCTTGCCCCGCTTGTGCTGCTCTTGGGGGAGGCACTGGAGGCTGCAAGTGAGTGGTGGCTGGCAGAAAGCTTGGTGGTTGCTTTTGGATGGGCAGTCCCGTCTGTGCTGATGGCAAAGGGGGAGGACTTGTTGGCCTTGGGGCTGCTAGATTTGCTGCTCTTTTCTGTGTGTGTGTGTGTGTGTGTGTGTGTGTGTGTGTGTGTGTGTGTGTGTATGTGTGTGTGTGTGAGTATGTGTGAGTATGTGTGTGTGTGTGTTTGTGTGTGTGTGCGTGCGTGCATGCGTGTGTGTGTATGTGTGTGTGCGTATGTGTGTGTGTGTTTGCATAGACACACATTTCTTTGGACTTTACACACACACACACACACACACACACACACGGAGGCCAGGCTCACATGTACAGGCATACATGCGTGCTCACATGCACACACACACGTACATACATATACACACAACCAGACACACAGAGAGGCCAGGCTTGCATGCAAGGTCATACATGCGTGCTCACACACACACACACACATACATCCAGACCTGTGTGTGCTTTGTCTCCACCTCCGGCATTCGAGACCCTGTTAATTGAGGGTGCTTTCCGCAGCGTCTCAGACGCGTTGGTGGCCAGCCGAAAGCCTGCACCCCAACGATGCGTGAAGCAGAACTCAGCTCTTAACTTCATGACGCATCATGCGAATTTAAGGCTGAGATCTTGTGCAGCGCTGTTGTCTGTTGTTATTGCTTTCCAAGGACATGCAGGACAACAATGCGTGAAGCAAGGCTCATATTTTCATGATGCATCATGCAAATTTAAGGCTGAGATCTTGTGCAGCGCCGTTGTCTGTTGTGCTTGCTTGCCTGCCAAGGACATGCAGGACAACAATGCGTGAAGCAAGGCTCTTAATGTCATGATGCATCATGCAAATTTAAAGCTGAGATCTTGTGCAGTGCCGTTGTCTGTTGTGCTTGCTTTCCTAGGACATGCAGGACAACAATGCGTGAAGCTAGGCTCATAATTCCATGACGCATCATGCAAATTCAAGGCTGAGATTTTGTGCAGCGCCGTTGTCTGTTGTGCTTGCTTGCCAAGGACATGCAGGACAGCAATGCGTGAAGCAAAGCACATAATGTCATGACGCATCATGCAAATTTAAAGCTGAGATCTTGTGCTTGTGCAGCGCCGTTGTCTGTTGTGCTTGCTTGCCTGCCAAGGACATGCAGGACAACAATGCGTGAAGCTAGGCTCATAATGTCATGACGCATCATGCAAATTCAAGGCTGAGATCTTGTGCAGCGCCGTTGTCTGTTGTGCTTGCTTTCCTAGGACATGCAGGACAACAATGCGTGAAGCAAGGCTCATGATTCCATGACGCATCACGCAAATTCAAGGCTGAGGTCATGTGCAGCGCTGTTGCGCTTGCCTGCCAAGGACATGCCAACAAAAACAATTGTTGAAGCAAGGCCAAGCTCGCACACAAATTCAAAGCTGAAAAGCAGCGCACACAAACGCGCACACATCCCCACCCATCCGACCCCCTTACTGCCCAACACACACACACACACACACACACACACACACACACACACACACACACACACACACACACACAACGCGACTCTGGAACGCTGGCAGCATACAACATGCACACAGGACTTGAACAGAGCAAACGCTCAAATCGCACACCTGAATCACTCAGCCCGCCCCCAGAGCCATGCTGCTTCTGTTTGATGGAGGGGAGTTGGATGGGCTCTCTGCCATTCATTCGGCCATTTTGTGCATCGTACGTAGTCGGTGGAAGAGGGTGCAGGACACTGCCGCCGTTGGTGGAGCTGTGTCTGCGAAGGGGCCTGGGGTGAGGGAGCTCGGTTGATCTGCAAGTGTGTGTGTTGAGTGTGTGTGCGTGTGCGTGTGCGTGTGTATGTGTGTGTGTGTGTGTGCGCTTGCATGTGTGAGTGAATGTCTGTGTGTAGTCACAGCCCCAAGGAAAAAAACCATGAGCACGATTGCAAATCCCTATTCCTTACTCTCCACCTCACACTCGATGATCTACTAGGGCTAGTTCTTCTGAACTCCGCACTTTTTTGTGTTGCATTGTCTAATAGTTAATATAATCAAGCCCTATTTTCCATCGTGCTGTAGCGTTAAAGTCTGTATCATTGCATTGTTTCTAAAACTTAGCCCTACTGTTCGTAATCAGGTAAGGCCCATCAAGACTTTGCAATACTCTGAGCCTGAGACTTACTACACATTTGTTGTTACTCGACTTTGCAATACTCTGAGCCTGAGAATTATCCACATTTGTTGTTACTCGACTTTGCAATACTCTGAGCCTGAGAATTAATCCACATTTGTTGTTACGTGACTTTGCAATATTCTGAGCCTGATAATTACTCCACATTTGTTTTTGCTCGACTTTGCAATACTCTGAGCCTGAGAATTACTCCACATTTGTTGTTACTCGACTTTGCAATACTCTGAGCCTGAGAATTAGTCCACATTTGTTGTTAAGTGACTTTGCAGTGTGGTGAAGATGCACACTTTCCCAGCACACCCTCTTGGCAATCTCTGTACGCCTATTCAAGCTCCATTGTTTGCACGAGCTGCGGAGTCCAGTGTGAAACACATTAATTCCAGTTCTGGTAGTGCAGCAAAAGTGATATGCTTAGTTTATCACTCTGGTATTCTGTTGGACCTCTTTGGCTGGGCCTTATCCTTCTTCTATTCTGTGGTTCTCTGTTGTTTCTCACTGTATTTAAATTCCTTGGTACATCCCCGCCTACCTTCTTTTATCCCTGATGCACACGTAGACAACCATATCTCCTTGTGTGACCCTACTGCATCGCATGATGCAAACATAGACAACCATATCCCTGTGCGACCCTACTGCATCGTATGATGCTAACGTAGAAAACCATATCCCTGTGCGACGCTACTGCATCGTATGATGCAAACGTAGACAACCATATCCCTGTGCGACCCAATTCCAGAGAATGCCAGCTTTTTGATCTATCATCCAGATATGCAGACCTTGATGATTCTTTGGTCCATCTTTGACTCAACGTTTGAGCTATCGTTTCTCCAATTCCAAAGATCGCGGTATGACCCTTTGATCTGTGTTTGATTTGAATGCAGTTCCAAACCAAGGGGTCACGATGGATCTTTGGTCAGTATTTATTTTCAATCAGAGATCATGAGGACTCTAAGGTGCGAGCCCAAGGCTTGTCCGTTTAATGGAAAATTGGGGTTATGTGGCGTTTCATAAAATTGAGGTTATGTGGCGTTACATTATGTTTAGGGTTGGCCCAAACCGTATTATTTACCGTATATGACCGTATATTTGGTGATTTCCCTGCCAAAAATACCGTATATACACCGTATATATATGGTTCTGGCCAACCCTAATTATGTTGGGTGCACCATACGCACATGTCCTCTCTCCCTTCAATAATATACAGCTGAACCATGTGTCGGCCCCCACCCATACAAGTTGATCAGGGGCGGAGGTTTTCTTGCGTATGCATACAATAGTATGATATGATAGTATATTAGCACGTACGTACATATGTTATGTATAGGGCTGGCCAGAACCATATATGTACGGTGTACATATGGCATTTTTGGCAGGGGAATCACCAAATATACGGTCATGTATGGTACATAGTACGGTGTATATATACGGTTCTGGCCAACCCTAGTTACGTATGTACAAGACTACACCACACGCACCCTAAGCTTCCTTGGGGGCTGCCTGATTCAAACATGCCTCGAGGCCCCACCGCGTCTTTTAGGCTATGATCTGCACAGGTGTCGCAAGCGGATGGTCATTTAGTCAACATAAATATGCATTGGCTTACAGAAATAGACCACCTGCCTGATCCAAACAAGCCTTGAGGCCCCACCACGTTTTGAAGGCTATGACCTGCACAGGTGTGCAGACAGACGCTTAGTTGGTTGACGGAAGTAAGCAAGTTCTATGCTACAGTTTGCTGTAGGCTTTGTCATTACATCAAGGCATAATCAGGCCTCATGACTAAAAAGAAATAAACCCGAGCTAAAGCAAGGCATAAAAATAATGCTCATTACGAGTGTACACAGCACTTTATGGCAAGTGCCTGCCAGATCTCAGAATACGCTCACTACGCAAGAACTCCAGTTCTACAGCTGAAGCAGAGAACTGATGATTTCTTAAGGCTATGATTAGGGTTGGCCAGAACCATATATCTGCACCGTATATGACCGTATGTATGGTGATTTTCCTGCTAAAAATAACGTGTGTACACCGTGTATACCTATAAATGTATGGTTCTGGCCAACCCTAGCTATGCTCTGTACAGGTGATGCTGACATATGCTAAATCGGTTGACAGAAATAAGCTCGTTTTGGAGGCTATGATCTGCACAGGTGATGCTGACAGATGTTAAATTGGATGACAGAAATAAGCACGTTTTGGAGGCTGTGATCTGCACAGGTGTTGCGAACAGATGCTTGCTAATCTGATTGAAAAATCAGCCACTTTAATACCGGTACCGTAAAACTCCTCCACCAAACCCGGTTCCCTGGTCACCTAGTTGTAAGGCCGTTGCAGTGCATGCGGATATTTTTGAAGGGTAGCTGCCCTGAAAGCCTAGTGGTCCGTGATCAGGCCAGACTCTTTGGGTCGCGGGTTCGAATCTGCCTGGTAGCGTGAGTTCTATGCTGTCCGGCAGCAACGTTAAGGGTAGCTGCCCTGAAAGCCTAGTGGTCCGTTGTCAGACCAGACTCTATGGGGTGGCAAGCTTAAATCTGCCTGGTGGCTTAAATCCCTCATTGTCTTTCAGCAACGTCTCCGTTTCCTTAATCCATTCAACACAACTTCTTGTTTGTGCATGCATCTCACACTGGCACTGCACATAACACAGCCTAGCCTAGCAGTCGCACGTTTTGACTGATGGCTTTATCTGTAAATCCTGTGAATCCTGTAACCCTGGAAAAAATATAAAAAAATCTCACACAGACACTGCACACAACAGCCTCCCTCTTCCGCCCAGTTGCGCTGCTCCTTAAACATTCCTTATACACTCCTTATACACTCCTTATACACTCCTTACACACTCCTTATACACTCCTTACACACTCCTTATACACGAACCATACACACTCAGAGGAACAAGGTATGAACATTTCTTGTTAGGGGCCTTTGTGTGCTCATCCCTATTTGAAGGGTGCGAGGGAAGAGACATAGCACGTGCCTGTGTGTTGCGTTCAAAGAAGGGGAAGAGACATCACGTGCCTGTGTGTTGTGTTCAAAGAAAGGGAAGGGACACAGCACGTGCCTGTGTGTTGTGTTCAAAGAAGGGGAAGGGACACAGCTCGTGCCTGTGTGTTGTGTTAAAAGAAGGGGAAGGGACACAGCACTTGCCTGTGTGTTGTGTTCGAAGAAGGGGAAGAGACACAGCACGTGCCTGTGTGTTGTGTTTGAAGAAGGGGAAGAGACACAGCACGTGCCTGTGTGTCCTATTCGAAGAAGGGGAAGAGACACAGCACGTGCCTGTGTGTTGTGTTCAAAGAAGGGCAAGAGACACAGCACGTGCCTGTGTGTCGTGTTTGAAGAAGGGTAAGGGACGCAGCACGTGCCTGTGTGTTGTGTTTGAAGAAGGGGAAGGGACACAGCACGTGCCTGTGTGTTGTATTCGAAGAAGGGGAAGGGACACAGCAAGTGCCTGTGTGTTGTGTTCGAAGAAGGGGAAGGGACACAGCACGTGCCTGTGTGTTGTGTTCGAAGAAGGGGAAGAGACACAGCATGTGCCTGTGTGCTGTGTTCGAAGAAGGGGAAGGGACACAGCACGTGCCTGTGTGTTGTGTTCGAAGAAGGGGAAGAGACACAGCACGTGCCTTTGTGTGTTGTGTTCGAAGAAGGGGAAGGGACACAGCACGTGCCTGTGTGTTGTGTTCGAAGAAGGGGAAGGGACACAGCACGTGCCTGTGTGTTGTGTTTGAAGAAGGGGAAGGGACACAGCACGTGCCTGTGTGTTGTGTTCGTAGAAGGGGAAGGGACACAGCACGTGCCTGTGTGTCGTGTTCTCTAACACACTTTTTGACTCTGGATATAAGTAGTCAGGCAGTGTGTCAAGTCCCTACACCGGTTTACATGAGGCACCAACAAACTATGTGCTGTGTGTTATCTTATCTCGTGGAATCCTATCTTATCTTGTGCAATCTTACCTCGTGGAAGTTTCTGGAGGAATGTCCACACACCCACACCCATACGCACCCACAAATCTCCACCCTCACTCCCACACCCACAAAGACAAACACTCGCACAAACATGGCGCACACCAAACCCACCACCTTCACCACCACACATCCCAATGCCCGATGCCTCAGCTGCGTTGCACCACACACCACACACACTGTCCGCACACACCACACACCGCACTGCCCTCCCCCCCACCCTTCCACACAGGCTAGCCCACACCACCCTTCAACACACACCACACACCACTCGCACTGACCGCACCACTTTAGTCCCCAGTACACAAAACTTACACCACAAGTCCTACTAGTAGCATGCCCAGGATACTTAAATTGCTAGCAGCTTGTTAGGCAGCGAGTGTTTTTCAGCACATCATGTGCACCTATGGTATGTCAGCTTTAAAGTTAGACGTACTTTCAGAGGCGTGTTCAAAAACCATAGTCCTGGATCGTCAATTTGCGCCATACACATGCTTCGTAAATTCGGGTTAGAAATCTAATGCCGTTTAGAGCATTATCCGTCGTGCCTGTGAATCAGGACGTTCTGGATCGTCAATTTGCGCCATACACATGCTTTGTAACTTTGGGTCAGGACGTCCTGGATTATCGATTTGCGCCATACACATCCTTCACAAATTTGGGACAGCAACCAAACGCTGTTCAGAGCGCTATCTATCGTGTCTATGGAGCAGGGAGTATACCACAGCGCACTGTGGTTATGCACAGCATTAGGGTTGTCTTTGGAGCATGGAGTAGTACAACACCGTGGTTACGCACAGCCTCAAGGTCGTCTCTGAAGCAGGGAGTAGTACACCACTCTGTGGTTATGCACAGCCTCAGTGTTGTCTTTGGAGCAGGGAGTACATCACACTGTGGTTTTGCACAGCCTAAATGTTGTCACTGAAGCATGGGGCACACCACTCTGTGGTTATGCACAGCCTTAGGGTTGTCATTGGGGCAGGGAGTAGTACATCACACTGTGGTTATGCACAGCCCTAAGGCTCTTTGTGGAGCGGGGAGTATCTCACAGCTCGCTGTGGTTGTGCACAGCCTTAAAGTTGCATGAATTGGACATACCTTCAGAGGTATGAGGGGTGCTGAATGCCAGCTGGCTCTCTGTATGGCTCCTGCCACCGCCACGGGCTTGATTGCTGAAATCTGCAGGGCCTCTGTGTGTGTATGTACATGTGCGTGTGTGTATGTGCTCTGTCTTTCTCCTGTCACTGCAACTAGTGAGGTTGCTGAAATCTGCAAGGCGTCTGTGTGTGTTTGTGTGTTTGCGTGTGTGTGCATGGATTTGTTTGGATCCTGCCACTGCAACGAGTGTGGTTGCTGAAATATGCAGGGCCTCTGTGTGTGTTTGTATGCGTGCGTGCGTGCACATGTGCTCTGTCGATCTCCTTCCACTGCAACGAGTGTGGTTGCTGAAATCTGCAAGGCGTCTGTGTGTGTTTGTGTGTTTGCGTGTGTGTGCATGGATTTGTTTGGATCCTGCCATTGCAACGAGTGTAGTTGCTGAAATCTGCAGGGCCTCTGTGTGTGTTTGTATGCGTGTGTGCGTAATTATGTGCTCTGTCGCTCTCCTGCAACTGCAACGATTGTGGTTGCTGAAATCCGCAGGGCCTCTGTGTGTGCGCTTGCGTGTGTGTGTGCGCGTATATGTGTGTACTAATATGTGTGTGCATTCACGTAAGTAAGTTACGCCTCACCTTGAATGCCTTAACAGTTTGTGTGTGTGTGTGCGCGCGTACATGTGTGTACTAGTATGTGTGTCTGCGTACGCGCATGTGTGCGTGCATGTGTGTGCATTCACGTAAGTAAGTTACGCCTCACCTTGGATGCCTTGACAGCTCAGGCTGGTTGCTTTTTGCTGCTGAATGCCTTGAATGCCTTGACAGCTCAGGCTTGTTCATATAAGTAAGTTATGTCTCACCTTGAATGCCTTGACAGCTCAGGCTGGGTGTTGCTTTCATGAGACTGGACAGGAGATCCAGACAAGGAGCCACTGCGTCTCCCATTCTGGAGAGCCTACAAGCAAACGGCATAGGAGTCAGGTTGGAGATAGAATGAACTAGCGGATAAGGAGCCACTGCGCCCCACATTCTGGAGAAGCTACAAGCAAACGGCATAGGAGATTTGGTTGGAGAGAGAACGGAGATCCAGACAAGGAGCCACTGCGTCTCCCAATTTGGAGAAGCTACAAGCAAACGGCATAGGGAGTCAGGTTGGAAATAGAACGAAGATCGGACAAGAAGCCACTGCTCCTCTCATTCTGGAGACCCTACAAGCAAGCGGCTTAGGGAGTTAGGTTGGAGATAGAACGGAGATCCGGACAAGAAGCCACTGCTCCTCTCATTCTGGAGACCCTAGAAGCAAACGGCTTAGGGAGTTAGGTTGGAGATAGAACGGAGATCCGGACAAGAAGCCACTGCTCCTCTCATTCTGGAGAACCTACAAGCAAACGGCATAGGAGAATTGGTTGGAGAGAGAACGGAGATCCGGACAAGGAGCCACTGCTCCTCCCATTTTGGAGTTCCTACAAGCTAACGGCATACAATGGTAGTCTATAGATAGGCAAAAGGAGTCCGTTTGGAGATGGAGCAGGAAAGGGGGCAGACTGGAGACAGAACGGCAAAAGGGGTTAGGTTGGAGATAGAACAGTTAGGTTAGGTTGGAGATAGAACAGTTGCTGCTCTTTTGCTATGTGGGGAGGGGGGATTCTTCCTAGGAACTCGTCCTTTTCCTTTTCCTGCAGCAAAAAAATCAGCTGACGATCGAGGCGAGTCAGCGGAGGACCTTAAGCACCGGAGTGGAAGCAGAGACAATAATCGCAATACATCAGAATGCATCAAGGAAATACCCCGAACTGGTTCTTACTCTAGTCAGAAGGGCCGTTAAAAATGGAACAGCTCCAAATTGCTGCGTTCAGTTCAATATCTTACACTTGAACTCCAGTTGTTTAGGTGATGCAATGTGATATCGCTAACATCAATCCTGATTCTTTTTTTCATCGATGTTGCTTTAAATCTTCTCCACCTCAACTTCTCTCTGGGCCTCCTTGAATCTATATGTAATGTTGGCTATGCTTTTTATATTGTTTATGCTGATGTGTTAGTTTTACTGTTGCTTTATTTGGTGCTCTTGTTTTAGCACATAAACAACTGCTCTGTCCTAACTCAGTTCCATTTTCCCGTCGAGCTTTAACGTTTTAAACACAGCGGAAGTTGTGCTCAAAACAAAGCCCTCTTAAAAAGTAAAGACACGGGAGCAGGAAGCGCTGCAATCCAGCAGACACCTTTGTCAGAAGTACCGATCAACAAAGAAGGAGAAAACAATGACAGACTGATATGAACTATGACCAGGCGTCTGGTCCTTTTTGAAATCAGCGCTTGTTTCTGCCTCGGCCTATAGGCCGATGCATTATGAGCCAAGGCAGCAAACACACACACACACACACACACACACACACACAAACACACACACACAAGCCAACTTTTCTGCTATGTTCCTACACAAGCAGTTCATGGGAGCGTGTATGTGCGTGTGTGTATGCATGTGTGTGTTTATGTGAGTGTGTGTGTATGCATGCGTGTGTGAATGCGTTTGCAATTGTATGTGAGAATGTTCATCTGTTGATGATAGGCTGATGGTGTGAGAGCGCTTCCTCGCAAAACGCTCCCCCCCTCCCCACACACCCACACAAAAACACCCACAACCACACCTATACCCACACCCACACACTTGCACACACCAACCTGCAATGACCTGTGGCTAGCTGCGGCTGTCATTTGCAAGGAGCCCTCCAAGCTGCCGCACACTAGAGAGTGCATCTTCCTGTGTGAACATCTGTGTGTGATGGAGTGTGTGTGAGTGTTTGTGAGTGTGTGCGCTAGTGTGTGTGTATGTGTATGTATGTGTGTGTATGTGTGTGTGTGTTGTTAGGAAAGAAATGATTTATTTCAGATTGAAACTGTGCCCCTTATGGCATTGTCCAGGATGGGCACACTAGTAAAATGGGCATACTAGTATAATGGGCACACTAGTAAAATGGGCAGATGTGACCGCTTGGTCACAGCCTCCTCCAGAAAACTTCAATTAAGGGTGTTGAAGTGAACAGTGTGTGTAATGCAGGTATTTTGTAGGGAGTGAGCACAGTGAGCACATTGAGATCCTGTTCCTATCATATATGTAATGATGACTTGTAAGAAATAAGCATTGTGAATAATGCAGGTATTATGTAGGGAGTGAGCACAGTGAGCACATTTAGATCATGTTCCCTTTATAATATGCAGCACTTATTTGTGTGAAATGCAAGACTCGTGTAGGGAGCAGACACATCAGGATCCTGTTCCCTTATAATATGCAGCACTTATTTGTGTGAATTGCAGGTATTCGTGTTGGGAACAAAAATATCAGGATCCTGTTCCCTTTATAATATGCAGCACTTATTTGTGTGAAATGCAGGTATTCATTTAGGGAACGAAAACATCAGGATCCTGTTCCCTTTATAATATGCAGCACTTATTTGTGTGAATTGCAGGTACTCGTGTAGGGAGCGTACACATCAGGATCCTGCTCCCTGACATGATAATGCACTAGGACGGCCCTTTGGTTTGGTAATGCCAATTGTTCAGGCTACTTTTTTACGACTCAGGCTTCTGTTTCATGTCTCATACTTCTGTTTCATGTCTCAGGCCACTGTTTCATGTCTCAGGCTACTGTTTCATGTCTCAGGCTACTTTTCCATGTCTCAGGCTACTTTTTTACGACTCAGGCTACTGTTTCATGTCTCAGGCTTCTGTTTCATGTCTCAGGCTACTGTTTCATGTATCAGACTTCTGTTTCATGTCTCAGGCTTCTGTTTCATGTCTCAGGCTTCTGTTTCATGTCTCAGGCTTCTGTTTCATGTCTCAGGCTACTTTTTCATGTCTCAGGCTACAGTTTCAACTCTCAGGCTACAGTTTCAACTCTCAGGCTTCTGTTTCATGTCTCAGGCTACAGTTTCATGTCTCAGGCTTCTGTTTCATGTCTCAGGCTACAGTTTCAACTCTCAGGCTTCTGTTTCATGTCTCAGGCTTCTGTTTCATGTCTCAGGCTACAGTTTCAACTCTCAGGCTTCTGTTTCATGTCTCAGGCTACAGTTTCAACTCTCAGGCTTCTGTTTCAACTCTCAGGCTTCTGTTTCATGTCTCAGGCTTCTGTTTCATGTCTCAGGCTACAGTTTCAAGTCTCAGGCTTCTGTTTCGTGTCTCAGGCTTCTGTTTCCTCGGTCAGGCTTCTGCTATCCTCGATACGTGTCTGGTTTGGTGAAGCACTTACAGGGCCCCTCTGGTGCAAAAGCGTACTTAGACGCCTGCTTCAGCCCAGTGTTTTGCAAAAAGGCTGACTTCCCCTGACTCAGTTGCGTGTTTCACACCTCCCTCTGCTCTGGATATCACATAATGCAGCCCCCTAGTTTGTTAATGCATTTAGGATGCCCAGTTTTTTTGACCTGGTAAAACACTCAGGGGTGTACTCTCTGGCCTGGTAACCCACTTAGACTAACACCCTCCAATGCAATTGATGTGTTTCCCTATTTCTTCTAACTTGACTCATCACCTACTTCTATGACATTACTAAAAACTGCTAAATTACCCTATAATGATATCGCAAAACGCATAGAATTAAAATTATAACAATCCGAATACAATATTACAGATGATGGTCTGTAAACTATTATTTCTTGGTTTAGGCACTTGGAACGTTTCTCCATTTTGGTCATACAAAACAAGTTCCTCTGGTCCAGTACCGCAATTAATATGTTTCTTTACTTCGGGTACGCATGCACCTTGGTCGTGAAATTAGTTTACTTTACTAGACAGCATGTGGGGCGCAACAGAAAAAGACAACCTTGGTCGTGAAATTGGTTTACTTTACTAGACAGCATGTGGGGCGCAACAGAAAAAGACAACCTTGGTCGTGAAATTGGTTTACTTTACTAGACAGCATGTGGGGCGCAACAGAAAAAGACAACCTTGGTCGTGAAATTGGTTTACTTCACTAGACAGCATGTGGGGCGCAACAGAAAAAGACAACCTTGGTCGTGAAATTGGTTTACTTCACTAGACAGCATGTGGGGCGCAACGGGAAAAGACAACATACTCGTGCAACACGCTTCTACATCCTTGGCCACCTGATGCTGGAATGCTCTTGTCAACATAAACGCTCCCCCCAACACACACGCACATTCAAACACCCACACCACATACTCAAACACACATACTCACATGCCCACCCACACCCACATCCACCCCCCCCCCACACACACACCTGGCCTTCTGGATAGGTTCTAAAGCCTGGCCCAGCGCTGTGACGCATCGGTCAAGCATAGCAGCAGACTCTCCGGGGTTGAGGGCTAGCACAAGGGGGGGGGCAGCGGCATCCACGGGGGCAAGTGCGCTGAGGGGTTAAGGGGAGGTGCAGTGGTTGCTAGTTTAATAACACAGATCAGCATATCAAAAACCAAACAACAGTGGCACCCACAGGGCCAAGTGTGCTGAGGGGGTAGGGAAAATGGGCAGCACTGTCGGCTTAGCAACACAGACCGACCTCTGTTTAAAAAAAAAAAGGGAGGTCCAAAACGAAGAGAGGGAGTGGGGCAGAGG
>Ga0307947_1001589_pt1:0-7500 | contig 18030 bp, 18 predicted proteins | sample OrgLakmetagen232_FD_201840 | JGI IMG/M metagenome (GOLD analysis project Ga0307947, IMG submission 201840) | Saline water microbial communities from Organic Lake, Antarctica - #232 | ecosystem: Environmental > Aquatic > Non-marine Saline and Alkaline > Saline | place: Antarctica: Organic...
GGGAAACCGTCAGCAGCTGGCCAGGCCGGGCCAGGCTCGACTGACTCAGGGCCACAGGGCCACACGAGCCCTCTTGGCCTGATTACCGGAGGACATTTTATATTTATATCGCAAATCGCAAATGTTGCTTGTGGGGAATTCGGAGCTTAAGTTGGCACTCTGAGCCACTGAGTTCCTGACGCCGCACCGTTACCTACGATTCCCCACCGTCAGTATGAATTTCACCGTTAATTACGGTTATGTGACGTAGACGTCATTTAAGCACCGTAATTTACGGTGCCATTTCTGATTGACGCCGTAAATTTACAACACTGGTTGTTACACATTGCAAGTTGGTTGACAAGAGGTTGCTAGGAGGAAATTTTGCATCACCATCCTCTAGTCTGTTGGATATCCGCGGAAAAGGAGGACAATAAATCTGGTGGTCATGTCAAAACATGCCAAAGCGTCATACTTTTTACAGCTGAACTTGTGGAAAATGTTGCTTCCAGCTGTCTAGCTGCTGGTGTCTTTACGGGCTTTTAGAGGTGTAACAATATTATTTTATTAACTGTGGTTTATGTACAAACATACCCAAGAACACATGTATGGTGCCCTCAGCCCTCAAAATATGCTGTGTCACATAATTTTGTGCTACAGGTGTCTTGCTGGAGCTAAGCCAGTTTTACAAAACAGCTGGCCCTCGGGCCCGTCTGCCACCAGATGTGCAGGTAACTAGGACTTTCCAGATCCATACAAGTTGGGTTAGGGTTTAGGGTTCAAATTGAACTTGGGACAAAATGCAACCTGATCAATTGCATAATTCCAGGAGCTGCTTTATAATCTAGTTTTATTTCTTGTTGAATTCCAGTTGAGCAGCCATGCCAGGCTGAAGGCCTTTGTAATCCAGACTAAACTGAAATCTAGACGCTAGTTTGAAAAATTCCTGTTACCTCGCGCAAAAGAAATGCTATTTTTTTGAATCGTTCCCTTTGACAGGCGAGTTGATGGTAAACAAGCTGGCAGTTGAATGCACAATGTCTGAACTGGCATTTGTACGATCTTACTCTCTTGCCAATGTGTTGCTACGTCATTCAGGATCGACTGCTTATCTTGCTGGCATCTGCCGAGTCATCCGTAGAGCAGGCCACATCATCCAAGCCTCCTAGTAGTAGTGACAGTGAGACCGCATCCCCTCTTTCCCTTTTTAATGATGACAAGAGCGAGCTGGAGGAGCTGCTGCCGAGGACGAGGCAGTAATGTGATTTTTCGTTGTAGTGTTCCAGTCATAGACCATAGGTTGGATATCGCCCTGTGCCTGTGGCGGAGTTACGGCTCTGCCAGCATTTGTTCACCCACTGCAGCTATAGCTCAGATAGAGGTTACAGAAGGTGACAGATAAAGCCATCAGCCATCAGTCAAAACGTGCGACTGCTAGGCTGCGTATGTAAAACAGTGTAAATACTGTGAGAATTGTTATTGTAGCACCAGAATTGTAGCACCTACAAAACCCTGCGAAAGGGGAAAAAGGCACAACAATGTTTGTGCCGCACTGAGTAAAAGCAGTGCCGGTAAACTAGCACCTAGCTCAGATAGACCCTGGAATGTTTTGTCCAATTCACCAACAAATTCCTTATTATCAGCATTAATCTCTTATACTTTCTTGATCGGCAGTGCGTTCCGGTCTTTTTACTAGGTTGTGTTTATGTGAATTGATATGCACAAACGCTATGTAAAAAGGCATGCGCATGTGAAGTGCACGATTTTGTTGCTTTGTATTCGCATAAATCATTTGATGTGTAGTGCCCCCCACTTTAAAAGCTGCCCCCCCACCTACCTCGGTACGTGCTTGTATATTATTTTTCCGTGGTTAAATTGGTTGAACAAGATGGTGCATCGATTATTGAAAAATAAATTGTCAAATTAGTCCGGAACCGGACTTGGTTTTCCACCAGTTCCTCATTTTGCGTAATCTTTAATATATAATGGGTGACCGAGGACGGAAAAACAACTTGGTTTGCTCGCCCATCTTAGACGAGGTACGCGGCCCCCAGGCTCGTCGTGCTAAAGCTGCTAAACTCAAACCTACAGCCTTGTCGCATTGCATGAACTCCTGCAGAAATGGAGAAACAGGAATCAGGCCATGCACCGGGAAAGGTTGAGGGGGATGAAGGCCATGATCGACACCACGGAGCCTGACTCCACACAGCACAAGCCTTCCAGTGCCAAGAAAAAAGAAATTCAGCGCACTCGGCAGGAGGAAATCGACTATGTGAGATGTTCTAAGTCACCGTTCTCTTGCTCTCTTGCTCTCTTGCCTGGCTGTGAGAAACAAGCCTTTGTTTGGCATGCTTGGCTACTCGAAAGGCATGTTGATCAGGCTTTCAGGGTCTTGCTAAAGAAAGCAAGCAAAGGCCGCATACGCCTTCTGCACGCCTGCACGCACCTCCACCCACCCTTCATACACAATCAAACGCAGGAAAACCACATCCTCCTGGAGAAGCTCATCAACATCAAGAACTTTGATTCATGGAGTGCATTCAAGCCGTGGCTAGCACGCAGTACATTCCAATACGCCCCTGGCAAATTCTATGATCCAACAACAGGTGGGAATTTGCGTGTTCTGCTCACCAATGGAATATCACATGTCCTGGTTTGCGACACATACACGCACACATACACACACAATCACAATCACACACACTCACACACACACACACACACACACACACACACACACACACACACACACACACACACACACACACACACACACACACACACACACACCGGACACCATGCGGTGCCCCACCTTGCAGGTCCGCCAGCAGCAGCTTGAAATATCTGGAGGGCAAGCGCGTAGGGGGCACCCTTTGAATTCCCAACATAAACAGCAGCAGGAGGACGAAGGCATCATGCAAGGGGACGTGCGTGGTGTGCTCGGCCATTGTTTGTCTCCCCCCCCATCTGCAGCAGTTGAGGGAGCGCTGACCCTGCTGCGCCAGATCGGTGCACTGGATGGGGCGGAGGAGCTGACTGCGCTGGGCCACCATTTGAAGCAAATGCCTATGGATCCTAGGTGGGTCGGTGAAAGTGTGTGTATGTGTGTGCGTGCGTGCGTATGCGTGTGCGTGTATGTGCACGTATGCATTCCTTTTTCAATCAACTAGCTCTGTAGCAGGAACATCCTCAACTTATTGGGCGAGCTGTCTGGAACGACACTGGCACGTCTCTCATTCTATGGTGATTGAAACGCTAGTGTACGGCAATTTTCTGGCACCCGTATCTGGACACGCTGGCATGCGTGGCTCCTCAACAGGCAGAATCATCGCTCATTATGTTCCATCTTAATCAACACACGACGACATTGGTGATCCTTCCTTTTCAGGCTGGGCAAGATGCCAGTTTACATTGAATCTCTGACAGCCAGATGCATCACTCATTCTGCACGGTCTTGCTAACACACAACGACACTGGTGATCCTCTCTTTCCAGGCTGGGCAAGATGCCAGTTTACAATGAACCTCTGGAAGCCAGATGCATCACTCATTCTGCACGATCATGCTAACACACATCACCATTGGCGATCCTCTCTTTCCAGGCTGGGCAAGATGCCAGTTTACGGTGAATCTCTGGCAGCCAGATGCATCACTCATTCTGCACAATCATGCAAACGCACATCAACACTGGCAATTCTCTCTTTCCAGGCTGGGCGAGATGCCAGTTTATGGTGAATCTCTGGCAGCCAGATGCATCACTCACTCTGCACAATCATGCAAACGCACATCGACACTGGCGATTCTCTCTTTCCAGGGTGGGCAAGATGCTCGTGTATGGCGCCATGCTGGCTTGTTTAGACCCAGTGCTGACAGTGGCTGCTGCAATGGCGCATGGGCGTCCAGTGTTCATGTCTCCAAGGTGGGTGGGTGCTGCTATGCCTCGTTCCTTATTTCTAAGCGTTTGTGTCTCTAAAATGGGTTGCTGCTGCAGTGACTCGTTCCTTATGTTTAAGTGTCTCTAAAATGGGTGGGTGCTGCAATGACTCGTTCCTTTTTTTAAGTGTTTGTGTCTCTAGAATGGGTTGCTGCTGCAATGACACGCTGTTGTATATTTAGTGGGCATGCCCTCCAAGGTGGATGGGCGCTGCCGTGATGCATGAGTAGGGTTGGCCAGAACCATATATGTACGGTGTATATACGGTATTTTTGGCAGGGGAATTATCAAATATACGGTCATATACGGTGTATATATACGGTTCTGGCCAACCCATGAGTGTCCTGTGTACATGCCTATTAAGGCAGGTGCATAGGCGTTATGACGCATGGGCGTTATGGCTCAAGGGCGTCCTGTTTACATGCCTATTAAGGCGGGTGCGTAGGCGTTATGACGTTATGACGCATGGGCGTTATGGCCCAAGGGCATCCTGTGTTCATTTCTTTTAAGGTGGGTGCGTGGGCGTTATGACGCATGGGCGTTATGGCCCAACGGCGTCCTGTGTTCATGTCTTTAAAGGTGGGTGCGTGGGCGTTATGACGCATGGGCGTTATGGCCCAAGGGCTTCCTGCGTTTATGTCTTTTAAAGTGGGTATGTGGGCGTTATGACGCATGGGCGTTATGGCCCAAGGGCGTCCTGTGTTCATGTCTTTTAAGGTGGCTGCGTAGGCGTTATGACGCATGGGCGTTATGGCCCAAGGGCGTCCTGCGTTTATGTCTTTTAAGGTGGGTGTGTGGGCGTTATGACGCATGGGCGTCATGGCCCAAGGGCGTCCTGTGTTCATGTCTTTTTAAGGTGGCTGCGTAGGCGTTATGACGCATGGGCGTTATGGCCCATGAGTGTCCTGTTTACATGTCTTTTAAGGTGGGTGCGTGGGCGTTATGACGCATGGGCGTTATGGCCCATGAATGTCCTGTTTACTTTTTTTTTTATGGTGGATGCGTGGGCGTTATGACGCATAGGCGTTATGGCCCATGAGTGTCCTGTTTACATGTCTTTTAAGGTGGGTGCGTGGGCGTTATGGCGCATGGATGTTGTGGCCCAAGGGCGTCCTGTATTTTGTGTCCTGCGTCCTGTATTACCTTGCAGTCTGAGGGGCAATGGTGCGTGGGCATCCCTGTTTCTATTAGTACCTTTCAACTAGGTGGCCGCTGCATTGGCCTTTTTCTGTATCTCACAGGTGGTGAGTTGCGTTCTGTTACGTTTTGTTTCTGCTACGGCGTATGCATGCCCGTGTTCTCCTTTCCTTCAGTGTACCTTTTGACGCACACAAGAGGCAGTCCTTGCCCTTTAATTATGTGTAGGGCTGACGTGTGTGTGTGCGTGTGTGTGTAAATGTAAATGTGACTACACCTTGCAGGCCTGATGAGCGGCTGCCAGAGGTCAAGTTTGCTGCATTTTGTTACAGCTCTGCACGTGTCTCTTTGCTTCGAAGCGTGTGTAAGTGCGTGTGTGACTGCACCTTGCAGGCCTGACGAGCGTGCCGAGGTCGAGCTTGCGCGTGTGTCTTTGCTGCAGAACGCAAAGTCTGCCAGGAGCGACCACATCGCGCTTGTGGCAGCCTTTAACGGTTGGACAAGAGCCCTGTCGAAAGGTGAGAGCTAGAGAGGCTTCTGCACACGGTTATGTCATTGATCTCAATCCCTCCCTGCAACCCTACTGCTGTCTGGTCTCCTATCTCCTGTGCGTAGGTGGGCAGACAGGGGCCGGTGAGGTTCCTTTCTGCTTCTCCAAAACTCTGTCAGTTACAATATTTTTTTGTAACTGCTGCTGCCTGGATTCCTGTTTGAATGTGGGCAAGCAGGGGCCAGTGAGGTTCCTTTCTGCTTCTCCAAAACTCTGTCAGTTGCAGTATATGCTTCATAATTGCTGCTGCCTGGATTCCTGTGTGTAGGTGGGCAAGCAGGGGCCAGTGAGGTTACTTTCTGCTTCTCCAAAACACATATCATGTCTTGCTACAACTAACTTTTAAACTGCTGCTGCCTGGATTCCTGTGTGTAGGTGGGCAAGCAGGGGCCAGTGAGGTTCCTTTTTGCTTCTCCAAAACGCATTTCACGTCTTGCTACAACGAACTTCTAAACTGCTGCTGTCTGGACTCCTGTGTGTAGGTGGGCAATCAGGGGCCAGTGGCTTTTTTCCAGCTTCTCCAAAACGCTTTCTTTTCATCTTTCAAAGCTGCTGCTGTCTGACCTCCCGTGTGTAGGTGGACGAAGAGAGGCCAGTGAATTTGCCTCCCGCTTCTCCCTGTCTGAGTCCTCCCTCGAGGCAGTGGCGCAAGGCAGAGGAGAGTACGCTACCACTCTGGAGGAACTAGGGTTTTTGCCGTTTGGCTGTGCGTCGGGCATACGCATCCAACGGGGAGGAGGAGGCGGACGGTCAGGTAAAGGGTCGAGTTTACTTTGGAGAATTGAATCAGGCGAGGAGTCAATAAAAACAAGTTTAATTGTGCAAGAAATTTTGGGAGAGTGGTATCAGGTGAGGAGTCGTTTTGAAAGGATGGATTCAGGTTACAAGTCGACTCTTGGGAAGGTGTATTCGATCGAGGATCTTGTGTCCTTGCCCATTACGAATTGTACGCACGCTGTCATACCAGTAAGGTTGGCTAGAACTATATACCGGTATATACATTGTGCATGACCGTATATTTGGTGATTTCCCTGCCAAAAGTACCGTACATGCACCAAGTATATGTATGGTTCTGGCCAACCCTACATACTGTATATATACACCGTATGTGACCGTATATATGCATGGTATATTTGGCTGATTTCCCTGCCAAAAATACTATATATATACGGTTCTTGCCAACCCTACGTACCAGCCTTCCTCCACAATATTTCAAGTGTCGTCAAAACTGACTCTTCTTGACTGCTTTGAACTGCCGTTCAAGTTCTTTTGTGGCATTTGTAAGCCCTGTACTTTGCTGTCATGCGGAATTAGCTACGCATCATGGAAGGACCTGCCAGTCAACAGCATCTGAAACTCTGTGGTACTTTGTTCACATGCGCAGGAGATAGCTACGCATCTTGGAAGGACCTGCCAGTCAACAGCATCTGAAACTCTGTGGTACCACAACATTTTCGTGCGCAGGAGAAAGCTACGCTTCTTGGAAGGACCTGCCAGTCAACAGCATCTGAAACTTTGTGGTGTCACAACATTTTTCGTGCGCAGCAGAAAGCTACGCATCTTGGAAGGACCTGCCAGTTAACAGCATCAGAATCTCTGTGGTACTTTGTTCACATGCGCAGGAGAAAGCTACGCATCTTGGAAGGACCTGCCAGTCAACAGCATCTTAAACTCTGTGGTATCACAACATTTTTCGTGCGCAGGAGAAAGCTACGCATCTTGGATGGACCTGCCAGTTAACAACATCAGAATCTCTGTGGTACTTTGTTCACATGCGCAGGAGAAAGCTACGCATCTTGGAAGGACCTGCCAGTCAACAGCATCTTAAACTCTGTGGTATCACAACATTTTTCGTGCGCAGGAGATAGCTACGCATCGTGGCTGGACCTGCCAGTCAACAGC
>Ga0307947_1001589_pt1:12500-18030 | contig 18030 bp, 18 predicted proteins | sample OrgLakmetagen232_FD_201840 | JGI IMG/M metagenome (GOLD analysis project Ga0307947, IMG submission 201840) | Saline water microbial communities from Organic Lake, Antarctica - #232 | ecosystem: Environmental > Aquatic > Non-marine Saline and Alkaline > Saline | place: Antarctica...
CGCTCACCAGATAAATCCTCTAGCCTAACCAAGATTCCTGTGCCTTTGCTCTATTGACCATATCCTCCAACTAATAAACTTTTATTTTTGCTCCCTTAGTGGACGACTGTTCTGATGCATATCCTCTGCCTTATCCCCAGGGTTGCTGCGCTTTTTCTTTTTTTACGTCCGTTACTTTGGTGTGTTGCTTTTCTGTTTGCTCCCTCACTTAGGCAGACAACTACTCTGCTATACTTCCTCTACCTTCACTAAGGGTTGCGGTGCTATTATTCTGTTTCATCAAAATTTCTCAAACTTTACAGAAGTTGCTGCGGTGCTCTTCTGTCTGCTTCCCCAGGTGGACGGCTGGGCAACCTTTTCTGTGCCTCCCCACGTTGGAGTCTACATCAAAGAGCTGCGCATGGTGAGCATGCGTGGTTGCATATTATTGGAACCTAATAAGGAAGGACAGGAGAAAGGTAATATATATAATGGAACCCTAGGACACAAAGTGTCTAGGGCTTATGGATTGCTAGAGAAACTGAGTCTTATAGCTTGGAATCTGTGACCTTTCTTCCAAAACTTTTACAGCCGAATCGAGTATGAAGCTCATGCTGAGAAGGATGGTGCTTTCCGATTTCCAATTGAGCAGTGCCCTGGTTGTGAACCAGGATACTTTTTTGGGCGCCTTGATTCTAAAATTTATACAGCTGGAAAGAAGACAATTTTAAGACGTTATGGACCTTAGCATTTGGTGATGCCGCAGAATGTAAGCCTGGTTTTTGTGTGGAGGCATGTTGTTGCATCTTCGCGATGAGCAGGAAGTTATATACAACATCCCTACAGCACAATTGCATTCCGGCCACTTGTTGTTGTGATGACGTGTGCTCGGTGCAAGCGCTGTCCGGGATTGAGAATGGCAGGTTTCAGGAAGTTCCAACAGACGTCTTGCATCACCCATAAGGTCTTTATAGCTGTGGAAGTTTGCACTAACCTGCCATGCCTTTTCACACAAGACTTGCTGATGATGACTTGCACGACCTAGGGTTCCCCAAGCGCAGCGCCACTATATACATATACATACCTATATACTTTTTTATTGCGGCAGGTGGGTGTTTTCCCTTTTTCTGCTTGCAAGCTGGGACTTGCAAGCTGGGACTTTCACGAACAGGTTCTCCCATAACGGTCCAATTAAGAAATATACTTTGTTTCTCCAATGAATTACTTGTTAACTTGCGCAACAACTTCAAGGTCAACTAAAATAATGGACTTTGCCCGCGGGGTCGTTAGTTATATACAATTGCAACAATACATACGGCTAGTTTGGGCATTGGACACGCAACCCTATCACACCTACTTGATGTATCCAAATTGTCCCCAGGTTCTCGACGACGTGCTGAGCCAAAAAATTCAAGACCCATCCATCGAGCTCTCGGAAAGCAAGGCAGTGGCTCTCATCATGAGGCTGATCGAAATGGATGGATTCTGATCCCAAACATTGTTGTCACCCACCACCACCTGTCCGCAATGAGGGAGCAACATCGGACCTGAAATCATTGACAAGAAGTGAAAAATGAAGAAAACCACAATATTTTGGCAAGGGATAGGAGTGTATTCATCACCCTTTTTACAAATTCGAACCGTGCTTTATCAGTTGACGGCGGTACCTCCAAGGGACCACGCGCCAGCTGTGTCTATGCAAGACATAGGTTGCCTTATCTCTGATGCTTGGGCCTTACGACACATCGCTAATTTTGTAGTGCTGGTATAACCATCATAGTGCTGGTATAGCCATCATAGTGCTGGTATAACCATCTGCTGGTATAACATCATACTAGTACTGGTATAATCATGCAATAAAAAGCTTAAACAAGACCAAAAAAAACAAGACACGAAATACACTTTAACAACAGCAACAGTGATAGTGGGGGATCTGGAAGGGGGGTTGGTAGAGCGGCTGGCTTCAGGAGGGTTAGGCGCAAGCCGGATTGCATGGCTGACAACCCGTCGGATCCTCATTAGTATCTGTTGTTTCTCTTTTTCGTCTTTCAGTGGGGCTCTGGCTAGTGCGAGCACTAGTTGAGAGCCTTTCCTTAATGCACGTTGGTGACTTCCAGTGTAGACTTTTACTTTTATAACCAGCATAGTGCTGGTATAACCATCATTGAGCTGCTTCTAAACCATACAAAGTGGCTGCCCCACACCCCTTCTCAGCAGCAGCCCCAACAAGACCAACAGCACCAGCACGGCGCAATACAGTCATCGCCAGGTACGCTCAGCCTCGGCTCCTCCACGTTCACAGTGCATGCAGCGACAAATTGCCTCATGCAGCCAAGCCAAACAGCTAGGATGGAAGCCTGGCAGCAATGCGCAGAGTTAGCTTTGGAGGCTCCCATGGGAGAATAACTGGAAGGAAGTTTGGTGGCGCCTACTCCAGCATGGTGTGGTGGGAGCAGGGGGCCACAGATGGCCCATGAAGTTGGGGACGGCTTGCCCTTGTGGCTGGCAACACTCAGCCGCATCGCCACTGACTCACAGGCGCTACAACTACGGGAGCCCGTCTTTTGGATTTGCACAGGAGCTTCAGCCAAAAGGCGAGCCACACAACACAACCTCCCAGGTTCCGTGCAGCTGCTACCACGGCATGTGTGGCTGCTAGAGCAGCCATGCCAATCAGTGAGGAAGGAAGTGTAGTATGTTGTGTGCCTAGCTGCCCTGATTGCCATGTTAAGAGCTGGGGGATTGATGCTTAGCACGCTAGCCAGGACAGGCTTAGAGCCCGCAGTAGTAGAAACAAGGGCAGCTGATCTTCTCCTTAAAAGACTTTGCAGCCTGCCAAGGTAGTGTCCCCAGTTTCTCTGACCTAGGCCAGGCTCACCCCTTTGTGTATGCTAGGCCAAACGGCTCCTTGGCTGTTTCACCGCAGTTCCCTCCCTAGCGTGTCTACCGCCTTGATCTAGGTATAGGTTGGCTAGCTTCCCCTTGCTCTCGGCTCTTAGTAGAACAACCCGCCTCTTGTTATCTAAACCTTTAGTTCACTGTACTCCTTTCGTGTCTCCCGAGTATTGGCTCATAATGTTGAGAGTGGCGTGTTTGGTGCAGCTGCGTTTTCTGTAGGGGAATTCTCGCTTCTCTTTGGGTTGTGTTTGAGTTTGGCTTTGCCGCACCAGTCATCGCAATGGCTTAGCTGCTTTTATCCTGGCTAACTATTAGCTTCCCTAGTTTTTAATGTTGAGTGCCTCGCGGTGGTATAGCTAGATCGGCCCGTTGCCTTTTCACTCTTTACTAGCCCTGTCCTCCTAAACCTCATTTTTTTTTTTTTTTGGTGGGGGTTGTTACACGGTCCTCAGCAAGGGCCTGACAGAATGAAGGAAAAAAACTATAAGACTGGGAAAAGGAAACCTCCTGCCTAAACAGAAAAACCCTCCTTGAAAAACCACAGTCTGAGAAATTGGCCCACTCTATGTGGGCACCAAAGTACGCAGGCTTTCCTTCCTTCTTTCTTTCTTGTGCTTGACCTTTTCGTACACGTTTTGCCTTTCTTCTCATCACCTTGGTTGTCCCCCCTATCTTCTGTTATCGCTTCCACCCAGCCTCTCTTGCTTCCCTTTTGTTCATAAACTTTCAGTTTCGTTTCAACCTCGTAGTAGGGAGTTTGCTATCTCCCTTAGACCTAGGTAATACGCCATTTACTAAAAACTCACAGACTGTAAGCAAGATCGTCTATTAATTTACTGGTCTTCTGATTGGGCATTTGGCTGAGAAAAGAAAAGAAAAGAAAAAACTACGCAGGCAGTGAAAACCACTCCCCACATTAATTAAGGCTGAGTACTATTGTCAGCATTTTATTATTATTGCAATATCATGATTCAACTTTTTGACTTGTATAGTTATTCAGGGTGAATGCAACTAATGCAGCTGATGTCAACGGACAGGAAAAGCTACCTCACGTACTTAAGCAAAGAAATGAAAAGAAAAATCCCTTTGCCGGCAGACAAAAAAGGCCCAGGCAGAGAGGTCCGACAGAGTACCAGAAGGAGGAAAGAAGTCACAAAGAGACTGGAGTACCAGCCTCAAACGAGCAAGGGCACCAGGCACAGACATTGCAGAGGTGGACAGTCTGAGAAGAACTACGACAAGGCTATCTCGGATTTTTGCAAGGTGATCATGGTCAAGAGTGTCATCACTCCTACCGGCAAAAAGATCTTGAACGACGTCCTCAAGAACTATTGCTACTCCCTGTTTGTCAAGATCATGTTGCCCAACATCAGCTCCACCTGCAAACAAGGAGTACGCTCTATCGGCATTTCACTGGTGAACGGGTTCTTCAAGGTCCCTGTCACAAAGGTCGATGACATACTCAATGCCACCGACGCCATCATGATAGCCGTTCAGATGAGAGACAAAAAAGAGAGCAGGAACACGACACCATCAAAAACATCACCAAGCAGATGCAGGTGATAGAGAATTATAAGATCCATACGCTGGTACGCATCATCCGGCACGCCCTCAACACTCATCCCACCATGAAGATAGTGGTAGGCGCCAGCTACATACACACGCTGGAGACGGTCAAGAATATCCTGGAAGAGTCTCCTCAGTACGGCGAGGTGGTCCTAGTGAACGGCGAGGTCAAGATGTCAGAACGTCCGGCTCTTATCTTCAAGTTCCAGGAGTCCAACACCAAGTGTAGGGTCATGGTGGGCAACCTCAAGACCATCAGCACCGGCATAGACCTGGACGACCAGGACGGAAGGTTCCCGCGCCTGGCCCTGATACTTCCCAACTACGAGGCCATCACACAGTACCAGTTTGCCGGCCGGATCATGCGCTTGGGCACCAAGTCAAACGCCATCTTGTTGACCATCTACGCCAAGACCTACAACCAGGGCAAGGACTTTCCACAGAATGACCAAGATTACCAGAAGTACCCCCTCCCTTGCAACATAGATGCAATAGTGAAGGATGCCAAAAAGGCGGATGACTCCCAAGGCAAGCCTTCCAGCAACAACGACAAAGAGACCTACGTCCTGAGTATGTTAGCCAAGAAGTCCAATGTCATCCTGGAGACCACGGGTGACACATCCTCGAGCAACAACATGCTGTCTGGCATCGCCCCAAAATGGATTGAGTAAAGAAGTCATAAACTCTTACTTTGAACTTATCAACAGACCTCTTTTTTCTGTAAGCACCTTGAGCGTCTTCCACGGCAACGTGTTCACTGGCACGTAGTTCAGCCCCAGGCTTTCGGACGCGAACCCGCTTTCTCGTATGACCCACCACCTGCAGTTGGGCGTCTCCTTCTATGTACAACCAGAGATAAGTTGCCCGCCTCCATTGAGGACACTCTGCACTGGGCCTACCACTTTACCAAGAGCGCGGCTGTCTCTTCCACCTGACCCGCCGACTGTAGGGCCATGAGCGGCATCATACCTGATGTTGGCTGCTTTTGCAAAGGACTCTGAGATCAGGTTGATTTCTGAGCCTGTGTCCCAGATCACCTTTTCGAGTCCTCCGAGTATGCGCCCCTCGTAGGCTAGGCTGTAACCTT
>Ga0307947_1001591_pt1 | contig 18027 bp, 17 predicted proteins | sample OrgLakmetagen232_FD_201840 | JGI IMG/M metagenome (GOLD analysis project Ga0307947, IMG submission 201840) | Saline water microbial communities from Organic Lake, Antarctica - #232 | ecosystem: Environmental > Aquatic > Non-marine Saline and Alkaline > Saline | place: Antarctica: Organic Lake...
TGCTTGCCGCTCTTGTCTCAACAACTGCAACTATGTGCGTCTCCCCCCCTTTTTCGTGTGTTTGGCGTCTCCTTCCATCCTCCTGGTTTTCTTCTGCGTCTTCTGTCCTGCGCTCCCTCACCTCTGTTCTCTACTTGGGTTTTTTTCTTTTTCCTGGTTTCCTTTCTTTGGTTCTGGGTCTCCTTGAGCAGCTTCCCTTTGCTTTCTCCTCTGCTTGAGCCCTCTCTCCTCTTTTTTTTGTTGTTGTCTGTCAGGTCCCTGCTGGGGGCCGTAGCTGTAACACCACCCAAAAAAAAAAAAAAAAGACAGTGCCCTGCACATCCTCCCTGGGTGCCAACACGCAAATAAGGAACATGATCACTGAAAGACACAACTTAGCATGCCGCATGCTCCTTAAGGCTATCAGCAAAACAGGCTCTAAGGATCATGCATTGTCTCCAAAGATATAGGCAGCAACAAACGGATGATCATGCAAAATCTCCAGATTCCTAAAACAGCTGAAAGTAGAATTGTTCCCAAATGGCTCTTCCCACCCTGCTTCCCAGATAAAGACAGATTTACCTCCAGCCGTCCGCCAGATTTTGTTCTGGTTACTCCCATTGTTGCAAAAACACAAAAACAAAAACTAATGTAGGGGGGTGGATTCTTTGAAGTGGCAGGGAGCAATTGAGGGAGACTGGGAGCACCTCAGCAGCACCGCCAGCCACCAATAGAGCCACCAACCCCAGACAGCACCGACCTAAAGACCTCAACAAAACTCGGCGCGACATCCACCTCGTCGAGATCAAGTATTGTGAAGACACCAGACCTCAGAACCAGCTGAACGCCGCAAAGGAACAGCACAAAGACCTTTGCAACATTCTCCAAGGACCCTCCGTTACTCACCACATCATCCTTTTGGGTGTGGGTGGCACCATCTACAACACTCACACTCTGAAATCTTTAAAGGAACTGGGTCTTGATTCTCAAAGAGTTAAGAAGCTTGCCTCCAAGCTCCATGTGCACTCTGTGAACTTTGCTGCTAAACTTGTCCATACCAGACGTGTCCTTTTCAGTACTATTGTCAACTCTCATCAGGAGCCGGTTTCAGGCCAAGCCTGCAACCCTCTTGATCCCCACTGATTTTTCCTTTCCTTTTTGTGGTGGAGAAGCTTTACGGTACTCGGTACCAAAGTGGCTCCTTTTCCTTAATTAATGTGGGGAGTGCTTTTCACTGCCTGCGTAGTTTTTCTTTTCTTTAAACAGAAAATCTATGGTGGCAGTTTAAAAAGCAATCCCCACATTGTTGACTAAAAAGGAAGCACTCGAGTAACGAGTAGCTACTGTTGAAATCCTTCACAACTGGTATAGAGGAACTAAAATATATCAACGAGGATCAGGAGATTGCAGGCTTACTTCAAACCGGCTCCTGATGAGAGTTGTTAACGGTGCTGAAAAGGGCTGCTGGACCACGTCAGGTATTGACAGATTTAGCAGCATAGCTGACAGAACGCACATGGTAGTGCTGGGGAGGCAAGCTTCTTAATTCTGTAGTCAAGTCTCAGATCCTTAAAAGCTCAAGGTTGTTTGTTGTAGATGGTGCCACCCATGCCCAAAGGGATGGTGTGGAAAGTAGTGGAGGCTCCTGCAAGAATTGTGCAGAGATCTATAGCTGTTCCTGCGCGGTGTTCAACTTGTTCTGGGGTCTATTGCCCTCACATTACTTGATCTTAATGAGGAGGATGTTATGTTAAAGTATGAATGCTGAGATCTTTGATTCGGTGCTGTCTGGGGAAGGTGGATCTGCTGATGGCTGGCGGTGCTGCTGAGTTGCTCTATCTGCACCCTGCCACTCTCCAAAGTATCCACCCCCTTGAATAGCTGGTCATTTCCGTGTTTTGACAAGTACGGGAGCAATTAAAACAAGTCGAGGTAAATCTGTTTATATCCGGAAAGAGCCACTTAGGTGCACGGCTGTTTCAGGGAATAGATGGTGGGCATCGACCTCCTAACCTTGCCAGCCGTCGACTGCTGCCTGTAACCATGGAGATGCAGCAGGATCCTAAAGAGCCTGTTTTGCTGATGGCTTTTATGATCATGCTGCATGCTAAGTTATACCTTTTAACTTTTAACAATCACTACTTATTTTCGTGTGTTGTTTTTTACTTGGTTTGTTTTGAGGTTTACCTCGTTCTCATAGGTTGAGCAGCCATTCCAGGTTGAATGCCTTTGTAATCCAAACTAAACTTTAACTTATTTTCGTGTGTTGGCACCCAGAGGAACGCGTAGGGCACTGTCAAGTTGTGGCTGGGCAAAGGGGGCAGGTCAGATTTGTTGAGCCGTTAAAACCATACTTCCAGCGCTGCAAAAACACAAAAAACAACAAACTTATGTAGGGGGTGGGGTTCTTCTGAGTGGAAGGGGGCAATTGAGGGAGACTGGGACCACCTCGGCAGCACCGCCAGCCACTAGTACAGCCACCAACCCCAGACAGCACCGACCGTACCTAAGGACCTCAACAAAACTCGGCGCGACATCCACGCCGAGATCAAGTACGCTGTGAAGACACCAGACCTCAGAACCAGCTGCTGAACGCCGCAGGAGCCTCCAAGGAGCCTCCGTTACTCTCCAAGGAGCCTGCAAAGAACTGGGTCTCGATTCTCAAAGAGTTAAGGAGCTTGCCTCCAAGCTCCATGCGCACTCTGTGAACTTTGCTGCTAAACTTGTCCATACTAGACGTGCCCTTTCCAGTACTGTTATCAACTCTTATCAAGAGCTGGTTTTACCTTTCTGGTAATAAATTTCTGGTTTTAAAAATGCGTCATAACAGGAATTAAAGGCCTTATGAGCTCAGATCTGTGACAAATGTGACTGGCACTCGTTCAGGATGAGGAACACATTTTGCTGGACTGTCCGCATGAACATCTTGTTAGCATTTGCACACATACAGCACCGCCAGCTGGTCTTCCCGCCTCAGTACGAGGATAGCCCAACTCGTTTGAGGACTTTTTTGAACCAACCAGATATTTGTGGTGTAGCTAGCCTCTTTTGTGGCTGAGTGCCTAGCCCTTTTCCCTTGATTTGTTCTGATATCTTTTTGGTTGTTTCAGGCTTTTTCCAAGCTTCCGCTCAGATGCCCCCAAGAAGCATAAGCATATAGCGATGTAACCTTACCTTACCAAGAGCCGGTTACAGGCCAAGCCCGCAACCCTCCTGATCTCCATTGATTTCTCCTTTCCTTTTCGCGGTGGAGGAGCTTTACGGTACTCGGTACCAAAGTGACTCCTTTTCCTTAATTAATGTGGGGAGTGGTTTTTCGCTGCCTGCATAGTTTTTCTTTTTCAAGCTTCATTTTTTTCTCTATGAACTATTGCTTTTTATGAGCAGGCTCGCAGTCGCACTTCGTGACTGAAGGCCTTTCTTTGTAAAGCTTGTAAAAGAGATTTTCCTCAAAGTAGCACCCCCTTGATGGAGGTGTCAACAATGGCAGAGCACGTGACAATAGCTTTAGATTGTCAAATAATGCTGGTGTGCCACACCCACCTGACAGCTTCGGATTATCGATAATGTCGGTGTGCCACACTCACCTGAGAAAAAAGCAGCCAATCCCCTTTACTAATAGGACTTGTGCTATGGAGAGGCTCACCAGGTTTTAACCATCACAATTTAGTAAAATTTGGAACGAGAAGAACCATGTAGATTGATACAGTGTAAGCGAATGCATGGACATGTGCCCCACAAAAGCAATAATCAATGTGTGCACTAAAAAGCACGTATGGGTTCCGTAAAGCCATGCAATTTGCAAGCACTAAATCAATGCGTGTTTGGCCGTAGAGAGGAGGAAGGCCCATGAAGTTACGCTGTGGCGCGCTTTAAAACATCGCACACCCTAGAAGTAACATCTCAAAGGCTAAAACTTAAATTTCATTTTGAACAATTTGGCAAAACCAGTCATCTGTTCCCTGCTGGCATGGGAGGCCTTGTTGGAGGTGGGGGTGGTGGGGGCATTCCTGGGCGTGCAAGTGTAGGGCGAGCGGGCTGGCCTGCAAGCATGCACGTGTATGGAAGAACTGCTATGAGTCAGACCCACCATTCCCAACCAAATTTCGTCCCTAAAATGAACCTCGTCATTTTTGACTTTTAATGGTTCAGGGAGGTAATTAAGAACATATGAAACACTTCTGCATAAAAATAAATGAGTTTGGGGTCAAAGGTGTGAGTGGGGGGCTGGATTTGTGCCATTTCCCTGCCAGAAAGGTAGCATGGGTGTAGAAATGCGGGTTTTGGCCCGAATTTCACAATCTTTTTGTTCCCGGACACGTTTTGGGTTAAACCATACCCATTACAATAAAAAAGGGGGTGAAAATTCGCCCCCAAAGGACTTCAAGTATTATGGTCTGGAATGCTGGAGATGGGCCGTGGTAGGCAGCAACTGCTGAGATTTTCAAAAAAACATCAGGATCTGGTCAGCCCCTCCGAGCCCAAACTGATTCGACAAACAATGCCAGATGAACTATTCAACAGAACTCAGCCAATCAGACTTACGAGGGAAGGCTTCAAAAATGGCAGAGGGGGGACACTGAGGCCCAGAATGGGTATAGTTTATGCACTCTCCTAGGTTATGGCTCCCCTAGTTGGCAGGTTTCAAGCTCAGCTCTGATATGCAGATTCCAAAGCATCTGAGCTTGAAACCTGCCAATAAGGGGAGCCATACCAAATCGGCCGCGGCGTAAACCCTACTTTTTGAGCAGCCATATGCTGTATCTGACCAGCCAGAGCACCAAACCCGGTGATTTTTAATGTTTTGAAGTCCTTGTGATAAATTAAGATCATTGCAAGAGAAATGGGGCAAAAAGACTAAGTGATTGGCGAGATATGAAAATTAATGTGCCATTTTCCTTGGAAAGCATCCAACTAGGGTACAGGTGCACGACGTGTGCTTTTAGTCCTGTCAATCTGTACGCAGGGCGACTTGTCTAAATCTGAGCACATGCTCGGGTAGCTTATAAAGTCAGCATAGTTTGAAGCTAGGTTGGGTCCAATTTGATGAAGTGTCGTGTGAGTAGTTGCACCTTTCATGCATAAAGGAGCACGTATTGGCTTTTGCCCAGTGTCCCTCCTCTGGCACTTTTCCCTGCCAAAAGGGGGGTCCAAAATTTTGGTCCTGGGGAACCGGACCTTTACCCCAGACCCCCGGACCTCCACCAAAATGTCCTCAATATAATTGCAAACACCCCTGGTAAGTTGATGGTACCCGGGAGGAGCTTTTTTAAATCGACCTCCTGGCAGGAGGTCCTCCCCAGCACACCTGGGCACCTTCTACCAAACACTGAGTGTGCAGGGGTGCTTAAGTAGGTTTTACTAAGGATCCTGGCTACTAAAAAGTGGAAAAATGTGCAGGTTCGTTACATCAAACAGGAATGGTGGGTCTGACTACGAGTCTGTATGGCAATGATGCACGGCTTTGAGACTGTCGTACAGCACCACCAAAGTGCCTTTAAAAGTCAGGTTGCCATCGCGGTTTAAAGCAACAATGTTCCATGAAATGAAGGCAGCCTACCAGGTGAAAGGGGTGGGGGGGGACCTGGCCGGTTCATCGGGGGTGGGGGAGGTAGTGTGCTAGGTCGTGCTGGACCTCCAGACGGAGTTGCCAAGGGAGGGGGACGTGCAGGGCCGCCCTGCACATGTGCCATATGTGCATGTGGGTTTGCATGCGTGCGTGTGCGTGTGTGTGTGTGTGTGTGTGTGCGAAATGATGAGGCCTGCTCCTCTCAGCATAGATCCCAATCTGACACTATTTCTTCAAGCATTAACCCCTACAGCCACACACCCTCTCCACAACTTCTGCTTAATGGTAATTTCAACCAATTTTCTCCAACATGCTCAACCCTGTCACAAGTCCAGGCACTTGTACCACACACCTGAGTCGGTTGCGGTGGTAACGGAGGACGTTGAGGTAGGCTAGGAGGAGACGGCGGGGAGGAGGCTTGTGGTGGTGGAGGAGGAGCTAAGGGTTGCTGCTGCTGTTGCTGTGTTTGGGGGGAGGCAGAAGAGGAGGGGGGAGGGGGTGGGGGGGGAAGGGGCAAGTCAGCACCCAACTGCTGGCTGTAGCCGCCGCTGCTGCTGCTGCCGCTGTCTCTACTACTGCTGGTGCCTGGTGCCTTGCCGGTGGGTGACAGGATGACGGTGTACGTGCTGGACTTGAAGTTCAGGGGGCCGTCCACTTTGGCTGCCTCACCCACTTCGTCGATGAAGCGCTGTGCGCGGGAGGCAGCACAGGAGGAAGGACACAAGTTTGAGTGGAACCTATTCAGTTTGGCGGCTCGCAACTTCATGCCATCGAACAGCACAGATTTTGAGAGAAAGCCTCTCAACAAGGTGTGCAGTGTCAAGTGGTGACTTTGCTGTATGGAGTTGGAGGGTCTGAGTGCTGCAACTTCATTGAGCGCTGCAAAAAGGAAATTATGGACTGGAAAGGGTGCATGCTACTGCTTATGAGGAAGTTGGTAACACCATCTTGTACACGGTGATCATAGACACCAAACCTGCAATAAATGCTCTGTCTGTGGCTTGTGAAACGGACCTTGACTGCTAGCATACACCTTCACGGCCTGCCCCAATCCTCTTCAAGCCGGATCAATACTTCCTGGACTCTGAAGTCACTCACCAGCAGCATCTCTTTGCCCTGGAGTTTGAACTGCAGCTCCCGTCCCTCAAACTTCATGAGCACCTTGACTTTGTTTCCCTGCGACGGCACATCAATGTCAAGGTTAACATCCAAGGTGAAATAACAACGAGCATGCATCACACTCAGGTCTTCGATCTCAAAAGCTTCAGCTCAAGCAAAGTTCAAGCAAACACTTCAGCATGCTTTTTCTTCTCCAAACACAAGCGGCAGGGTTTGAGGACTAAGGCTTCAAATTGAGACAAGATTTGCACAGGTTCTACAGTGTACCTAAGCTTCACGCTTTGAAAGGCGCTTTTACCGTCTAAGCTACAGCCTTGAGCAGTGTGCAAGCTGTATTGTCACCTGCACAACAAGTGCCTTTCTGAGCCTGGCAAAACCCAAAATCACCCGTTGCAAAACCACACACCACACACCACGCAGACCTACACATATACATCCACAGACAACGCCCCTCCACACAATGCTGCCTGAGAATCTGACACTGCCTGTACCCACACACGCTTCCCTACCTTGGCCAGAAATTTCAGGGCACTCTTGAGCTTGGTGTTGAGGTCATTTGAGTCGGTCTTGGGCCGGAGCCGGACCTCCTTGGTCTCCACACTGCAGCGAGCAACAGAAAGTGGAAGGTGGGGCAACAATAGCACACCTGCCACAACCTTCAAGGCGCTCTGGAAATGCGTATTTGTCCCTTTGGTAAGGCAGCAACAGCCGCGATAATACAGAGGGAAGTGAAGCACTCTGTCAACTAATTATACGCTGCAAAAAAACATGAGGGGAGCCGATAGTGGGTCCACCCTCTTCCATGTCAGGTTTTATGTCTCTTTAGGCATAATGGGCACTACCACCCTTTCAATTTGATGGTCAGTTATTGTACGGTTGGCCAGGCTTGTGTACACACACGCCCGCACACGCCAGATATGACCGAATGCATAAAGACATCCCTACAAAAGGATTACGCATAATTCTGGTCAACCCTAGTGCTTTGCATAATCAGTTTTGTAAATTAAAAAGGCTAAAGAAGAAATTATGGGGAGGAGAAAGAGGGTTGCTTAGATATTATTGATTAAATTTATTGCCTGCTGGTATTTGACTGAACCATGAACGCACCACAGGCACTATCACTAGCCTACCACTTCCTCAAGGAGGAAGCATACAAAAAAAAGTAATTCCAGCAAAACAAAAGCTGTATGCAAGTCTCTTCCCACAAACTAGTTTAAGTGCCTTTTTCATGAGGCCTTATTGCACAACCACTATTTGGCTCATAGAGAACAGGTAAAAAGGTTCAAACAGAAGAAAATAATATAGAGAAAAGTTATGGTGCAGCCCTTCTTACTAGACATTAACAAGACCATACAACACAGGAGACGGCAGCGCCGCAGCAGTAACACCATCTCGACTCACTTAGTTGCCTTTGCTGCCTTCTGCTTGTTGGTCTTCTCCACTTCAAATTTGTACCTGAGCGTGACAGGTCGCATGGCACGTTGTACGATTGACACAAACGGTGTGTGTGTGCATCATTTTACGCCTGTCAAAATTGATTAGAGTGGCGCAACAGGCTCTCGTTCATTTGGCAGGCAGGCACATTCATGGAAATTGTGCAGTGTACAATTGGCACGTGCGCACAATGCTTTGCACCTCTAATAAGCACCTCAAATAAGCAGCTGCAAATTATAATCACATAGCTGCGATAAATGAAAAAGTTAATATTAGACATCTGCTTAAAAGCCCAGCAGCTACACACTATGCTAGATGACCTCGGGCCGGTTAGTGGGACAATTAGCAAGGCCCAGGTGGTTGACTTGCTGCAGAGCTCTGTACGCTCGATCAAAGATGAAAAGTGGCTGACAAGCAGAATTCCGCGGCTAGGAGGTCGAAAAGCTTTGAAGCTGTTTGGCCTGCCAGCCGCGGTGCATGGTCCTTGAACGTTTGCCACATTCATGCCAATGCCATTCCTTCATACCGTACTGACATGTACTCATTCCGCACCCCTCAAAAAAAGAGTTATTTTTACCCTGTCCGCACCAATCCGCACCCCTCTCAATATACAATTTAGTGCTTGCCGCACCAATCCGCAGGGGCAAAATGCCCTCAGAACCGCACCAAGGGACTCAGAGGTGCATTCCATAACACATTAACATAGTTTTTGTCCAAGTGCACTGAGAAATCTGGTTCTGCTGAACTCTGTCATCCATTGTACATTGTACATCAACTGGCACTGGTTTCGTCTTCTAGTCTTTCTTAACTCAAGTATCATCACCATCATCTTCCCCATCCCTCTCCTCACTGCCCCCCTCCTCACTCCCCTCTGTGTCACTCCCCTCCTCCTCACTCCCCTCTGCGTCACTCCCCTCCTCCTCACTCCCCTCCTCGCTGTCCTCACTGCTGCTGTCCTCACTGCTGCTGTCCTTGCGCTGCCTTTTTAATGTACAGTAACCCCGTCAAAAACTCAAAAGTAATTATTTAAATTCAATCCGCACCAATCCGCACCCCCTCAACTATTTATATATTTCAGGGGGTGTGAGCTCGCCGCACCCCCCAAAAACAATATTTTTGCGGCGTGATACATTGTTAGTACGGTAACAGCATTTCTCGCTTGATATCGGGGCCCCTTATTCTAGTGCACGTGCACATACATCGCACACACAAGCGTTACACACTTGCACACACACATACACATAGGCAGCGCATGCACGCTTAATACATACACGCTTAATACTTAATACAAACCCTCGCACACATAAACAACATGCACACACACACACAAACATACACACACAGCCACAGCCACAGCCACAGCCATACACACACACACACACACACACGAGCACACAAACACACCGCAAGAACACTCACTTGCTCCAATCCACAAGCCGGCAAACGGGGGGGCTGGTCTCTCCATTGAGTAAGATGACGTCCACACCAAAGTCACGTGCTAAACCCAAAGCATCCTGGAAGGGCTTCACGCCATACTGCTCCTTGCCGTCAATTCCACCAAACAGCCGCACCACTTGGGCCCTACACACAGGTGCCGCAATTGCCTATGTGATTTAAATTGTTGTCAGCAAATGCATAGCAATACTTGCGTGTCCTGAATTTGAGTGTAGGTCTGCCTATTAGCTGTGTGCGTATGGGTTTGTGTGTGTGTTGTGTTTGTGTGTGTGTATGTGTGTGTGTGTGTGTGTTACTGCACACGTGTGTTGCCGAGCTTCCTTTATGCACAGACAATATTGGCATGAATGTATGCAGACACATGCACCTGGTTACTGTGTAATTGTGTCTGTACATCATAAGTTTGGGTGTGAACATGTATGCGTAGTATCGTGTGCGTGTGTACGTGAATAAAATGTTGTTTGTGTGAGTATGCGTACGTGTGTGTATGTGTATGTGTGTGAGTATGTGTACGTGTGTGTGTGTGTGTAAATCTGCGTGCGTGTGTGTGTGTGTGTGTGTGTGTGTGTGTGTGTGTGTGTGTGTAAATCTGCGTGCGTGCGTGTGTGTGCATGTGTGCGTGTGTGTGTGTATGCGTGTGCGTGTGCGTGTGCGTGTGTGTGTGTGTATGTGTGTGAAATTTTCACAGTAGACACCCACTTGATTTCCTTGTTGATGTAGAGCTGCTTGCCGTTTACAAAGCGAGGCACAGGCTCTTGGTCGGGCTCTGGGAAATCGTCCTCCTCATATATGTCGTCGTCGTACACACTGTACAGGTCCTCGTAGTCGTCAGCCAGGGAACGCATCCCGGCGGGACGACGAGAGGGCGTGTACATGGGGGCGTCTCTGCTGTTCTGGTCCAAGATTTCCGTGAAGTCACCTATGTAGCTTATGTCATCATCGTAGTCCTGGTACCCCGTGCGTTTGCTCCGGGCCTGTGTGGTGCGGAGGAGGAGGCACTGTGTAATTTGTGACCTACATTCGCCGAGACACGACCATTGGGGACTCCTTGTTTTGGCATTTTGGTGTGTATTCCTCACTACTCGCACCACGAGTGAAGGCCTCGCGTCCGCAGATTCCCCTTTGTGCAAGTTGCCAATGCTACGAATTCCACCGGGCTTGGCCAAAATTGCAAGGCCTCGAGAAAAACATCTGTGAGCAGGCAGCTGGCTCCCAAGACGATTCACAATCCCAAGGTTCATCATTAGCGTGTAACTTTGTTCAGCGGATGCTACAGTATAAAATAAAATTAAATATCATCGGAAGAAGGTTTACAGCATGGATTACTTGCACTTCCCGGTTAATCCTTACGCATTTTTATATTGGTTTGCTCAGGTTTTAGGGGTCTTGTAGTGATTTGCACAGTTTGGGTTCTCACTAATTTCCTCAGCTTATAAAAACTGTATCTGGCTGCAGCAGCTGGAAAAGTAAGATATCTGATGGAAAGAAGAATTACGCAGAAAAAAGGTTCAGGACTTCGTTCAGCACCACGTAGTACACAAAAGAAAACAATCAATCAGATTGCAGGTCCGTGGCTAGTCTCCCCGTTTTGATGAGGCATATTAGCAGTCATAACACAAAGAGCCTGAATTACTTGTGCGCAGGCACATGCTTCACGAGTGCAGCTGCTCAACAAAACAGGCAGAGGAACGGACCTAAATTCCTCTCCCACAGCACGAACAAATTGTTTCTGTTAGGAATAATAAGCCCATTCTCACAACGTTAGACCATCATTCCAACAAAAGGTGGAGCATCTTGCTGATAGACATCGACAGCTCCATTTTGACATTCCTGTCCAACTCAGATGCAAGCACTGTTTCCATGATTCCGGTGACTTTCCGGGTAAGCAGCAGCTGTTTTTCAGCGGTTGCCCCACCCTTTCCGTCTGACCGCACAAGTTGCAGGAGTGTGTTCCTCTCCTGCAACACCAACCAAGTGTAGGCAAATGGTCAACAAAATACTCAGACACACTTCAGCTTAGTTGCGTTGCCAAGATCACTTTCCAATGCTTCATCGGCTATGTTGTTGTCTACGCCACAATATATTCCGTCAAAATGTGTTCATTGGATGCATTACCAGCATCCTATGTTCGCTGCACCACAAATAGACTAATCATTAAGAACACGCAATGCTGAGAAAAGCAGGTTTGACCATTCACGTTGCTGTGGCACTCAATCGCAAGATTCTTTCACGTCCTACTAGCTGCTGATACATGGCAATACAAAAGGGAGGGCTCCAGTTTCCAAGACTAAGAGGAAGGCAACTCGTCTTGTCAACATGCTCAACAGGGGGCACACCACCCAAGTTGCGTTCACGGCAAGTTGCCGTTCTGAACCGTCATTATAACAAAAAGAGTCATTTACAGACTTGAGCATTCCTAGGAGTGTTTACAAATCGTATAGCCAAATGCCACACGGCTTTAAATCACAACGTTTGATCAATGACCTATGCAATACTGCAAGCCTGCTTTGTTTTGATTTCAACGTTCAAATTTACAACTCAGGCACAGATGCACAAAAATCATCAACCACTCACCTCCTCTGCCACTCTCAGCTGGCGCTTGACCTCTTCAAGCTGACTAAGCAGGAGCTCATGGCTGTGATAAAGGGCAGGATGACACGGGCATTCAAACAAGTGTATCATTTATTGCTCTAAGAATGGACTAGCCCATCCAAATCCATAGGAAGCTGCTCATGTTTAAAAACTATTAAATCTGTGCTCACGATGCAAAGGCTCTTGAAGGAACAGCTTAAGGGTTGGCCAGAACCGGTGTGCCCGGCCTGTGCTCAGACTGTCAGACGATACGATACTATGAGTACGGTACGGACCGTCTTTTTATAAAAGACGGCATGTTTTCGAATTTTGGCGATTGTATTTGACTGTCTAAACGGTAAAATACAATACGATGTATGGTGCGGTGCCAAGCTGGCACTACCCAGTGCAAAAATGGCCTCAGAAAGACCTCTCCGCCCCAAACACCTCCCATTTCTGCCTCCAGCGTAATCCTTTCCCGTGTTGACGCCACACAATGCTTCTCTGAAAGACCCTGAGGCTAGGTTGGGGATGCATCAGATCGGGGGAAGGGCCCAGCAGTGGCTTGCATGGAAACTCAAAAGTCGGCAATACTTGGTTCCTGCCTAACAATTAGTGTTTTGTTCATGAACAATTATTGCGAAAAAAACAACTATTTTGGGCTGAAATTGGAGCCTAACGATTAAATTACGCCAGAACCGCACTGTACGGTGACCACTGTCTTGAACGGTTTGAGACCATACTAGTCAGTTCCACCGCCTTAGAGCAGTACGAGGTACTGTAATTACGGTCAAAATTGCCCTTTAGACGGCGAAGTTGCACAAGCCTGGTATATATAAATATAAAGTATTGTAGAGAGTATATTGTCGCGTACCGCAAACATTTCTTACCCCCTCAAAAAGTGTCGGGAGCAGTTTTAATAACTGAGTTACAAGGCCCTCGCAAAGCTTACATTGGGGTTAAGTATTTAAATTTAAGCATGAATGGGGACAGGCCGGGAAAGCCTCCCAAACCGCCCCTCAAGGGGGACAAGTTTAGGGTTGCAGACTTCTTTAAGCCTAGTTATCGTACAGCAAGTAAGAAGGCAGCAGAGGGGGAGGCAGCAAAAACACATGCATGAAGTGTTGCAGGGGACAGGGCAGCACAGGCAGAGAGGGATGCAGTAGCAGCAGGAAAGAAGGGGAAACCAGATAGGCCTGCTAAGCTGGCTTCAGGCATGAGCAGCAGGGAGACTGGCCCTCTCTTGGGGAGGAAGGACATCAAGCGGAAGAAGCGCAAGCTGAGCTACAAGAGGAAGCCCAAGATCAACTGGTGGCACCCTGCAGTCATCATGCCCATCCTGGAAGCAGTAGCTCAGGGTTATACAGGTGGGGTTAGCTCGCATGACTCATGCTTGCATGAGGATCACAGACATGTTGTTTGCGTTATGCCTGCATGAGCATCACATACACACACCACAGGAAGTGCTGCTGTTGCAGCAGTGAAAAAGATCTCAGAGGCCATCTATGGCAACCTGGGGCAGGCTTAAGAAAGGCTCTGACCTAGAGACAAAGCTAGCTGAAGTCGCAAAGGGGGGTCGTATCACTCACTCCATGTACTAGAACCCTCACAAGAGGGCGCCTTCAATCCCTTAACATGCACACGCGTCAGGTACAAGCTTAACGGGCCAAAGGCCCTCACAAAGGCTGCATTGGAGTACAAAATTAGATTGCGTGCCACTCGCATAGGCTCGCATTGGGGTTTATTAATAAAACTAACATTGGTTACAAGTCTCTACGGTATATACGGTTCGGGCCAATCCTAAACAACTTACATCAGGCATTCCGTTTGTGAATAAGGCAATCGTATAGCAAATGAAACCCATACAGCAAGCCAATGCGTAGACTCACTTTTGTGAGAGCTCCACAAAGTTGGGTATGGTGTCTAGCAATTGCTGGTTGCGCATTACCAGTTCCTGATTCATGGCCATCACTTCGCAATTTAAAGTTGTGCTCTCCGCAATGTTGGCAATCAGCACAGCAATCCTGTTTTTTGGAGCGGAATAAGAGAGAGGTCTAGGTGAATCGTTGAATAGTTAAAACCTATGCAGGCATGTCCTTTCAACAATGAAGGCACTCACCTGCTTTGTGCTGCCTGCAGTTCAGCGTGAACGCTAACGCTAGCCTCGTTATGCAGGCCAAGCATATCTTGCTGCTGCTGCTGCTGTTGCTGCTGCTCCTGCTCCTGCTGCTGCCGCAATTGCTCCTGCTGCTGCGTTGCCTGTAAGCTGCTTGCATGCTCCTGCTCTTGCTGCTCTTGGCGCTGCTGCTGGTGCTGCCTCTGTTGATGCTGTTCCTGCTCCTGCTGCTGCATCGCCTGTAAGCCGCTTGCATGCTCTTGCTGATCTGCATATTGACTTGCCTGGCCCCCTGAAGCACGTTCCTCTCCCTCTTCTTCTGAAATGCCTGGAAGATTGAGCAGCTCCTGCATCAACTCAGAGGTCCAAGGTGGTGCTGGTATCCCATCTGGGGATGGTTGCTGTTCAGCATGAGTTTTCTTGCTTTCCTGCTGCTGTTGCTGCTGCTGCTGCTCCTGCTGCTGCGCTGCTAAAGACAGTTGCTGCTGCTGCCTTAAGGCTTCTGCTTCGGGACTGAAAGCCATATCACTTGGAACCGGTCCAAACTCAAAGCTTCCTAAATCTGCGACTAGAGACATGTGAGGGTCTGGACTGCTGGGCTCTGTCTGGGCATCAAGGCCTGACTGCTGCTGCTGCTGCCGCCGCCGCCGCCGCTGCTGCTGCTCCAGTTGCTGTTCACGCTGCTTGTGCTTCGCATCCTCCCTTGCGGTCTGGGTCAAGGGCCGACGAATGGGAGGAGGAGGAGGTGCAAGGGACGTGTTTGCCTTTTGCCTAGTCCAGTCTGCAAATGACTGCGGAAGATTTGCCCTCTCTGGCTGCGGCCTCTGAGCTGCTAGTGAAGGGTTCGGCGCCTTTGCTGCTGCTGCTGCTGCTGCTGCTGCCATAGGTGGAGGTGGTGTCATTGGCGACTTTGGAGAGAGTGATGGTGGAGGTGCTTCTGCTGCCTTTGTTGATCCAGCGGCCAGCCTCTCAACCTCTTGCTGCACCTCAGCAGTCCAGGCTTGGCTGTCGTAACTGCCTCCACCGTCTTGATTGTCATGCTGCTGCACTTCCTCCCTCTCCTGCTCCTCACCTTCCTCATCAAAGATGGTCGAATGCACTGTCTTGGCGACCTGGATTTATAATGTTTGAGCAAAATGGGTAGGGTGGCAAAGGACGGGGGATCCAAAATTCAAAGTGTTTAGGTGCACAACCACACAACCATTGTTTACCACCCAGTCTACCTCGAAGGCCACAGCTCCTGTGTGCATGTTTGTTCTGCTTTTTTAAGCGCACTATCCTGAACAGAACGATTAGCCTTTTGCATTGGGCGCTGACATTACTTAAATCAGACTGATGACGCTCTTACCAATGATGGCAACGGCAACTAAAGTAACAATTGTTTTGTGTTACCATCCTGCAACACCTGCGTACTCTGCGCAAAAAGACCCTAACACTCAGTTGACGTAACCTGTCACAACATAAGAAAGAGTAGTAAAGCAGCAGCATCCACGGATTCGTGTTACTTTTATGTGTTTAATGGCTGTGATTTTTGCAACAAGGGGAGAATTTCTTTGTAAATAGCAGGTTCAATTCAGAACCAAAGTTGTTTTGCATCCATATCCCATGCTGCTGGAGGCCTAAAGGAAAAAGCTGCAGTTCGACCTTGGCACAGCCCTGGATATCACGCACCTTGTAAGCAATGTCACGTGGCATGGAGGACAGCAATGCATCCAGCTCTTCATAGTCAGGCGTAAGGCCGCTGGTATCTTCAACCGCCTCTGAAGTGGCGGCTCTTGGCCTTTCGTCGTCTGTGGAATTGCATGGACAGGGTCAACCCATTATGTTTTGTAAACGCCTCCTCTCTCCGTCTATGAATACTCAAACAATCCTTATCCGTCACTCCTTATCTGTACATACAAACACCATGCAGGTGGAAACCATGCAGGTGGAAAGCATGCATGTTTGCATGCATGTACGCACTCATGTACACACTCGTACACACACACCTTGACTATTGGATGCACTGTTGGAGAGCCCTTGCCGAAACAGGTGCTTTGCGCTCCAGTCCATGGCATCAGAAAGATACCTGTCCTCCTCCTCCTCCTGCCTCCTGTGAATACATGTATCATGTATCATAAATGCATCAAAACAGGCGTATTTGTATGTGCACGTGGTGTGTATGTGTGGTGGTGGTGTCTGTGTTTGTGTGCATGCACGTGCGTGCATGCGTGTTTGAATGCACGTGTGCCTGTGCGTGTGCATGTGTGTTCATGTGTGTACGTGTTTGTGTGTGCGTGCGCGTGCGCGTGTGCGTGTGCGTGTGTGTGCGTGTGCGTGTGCGTGTGCGCGTGTGTGTGTGTGTGTGTGTGTGTGTGTGTGTGTGTGTGTGTGTATGTGTGTGTGTGTGTGTGTGTGCGTGTGTGTGTGTGTGTTGTACCTTGGGACGGCCTGATCCTCCAGCTTTGGCACTTGGGGTTGTTTGGGCTTCCGGGAGCGCACTTGTGACACTTGTGTCTGTTTCCCAAAGCCCTTGGCAGATGCATAAACCTTACACTGAGCCTTCATGGTGAAAAATTATGTTAAAACACCTTACATTGATTAGGAATTAAGATGGGACGCGCTGACGGAATTGCAACAGCCGCCAACCGGATTAAGTCTGAATTAATCACTCGAATTAATCACGTTTGAATTAAATCACCCCAGAATTAATCACCTTGCGTTTTTAATGAATGTGATTAATTCGTAAATTAATATGAATGAGCTGTGTTGACCAGGAGTTCCACTTACCAATCATGCCATTTTGTCCCATTTGACTGCCAGGAATGCCTGGAAGTTCGGATGGATGCCAGATGCCAGGCAGGGAGAAGCCTGGGCTTGCATCACGTGTGCAGGCACCCTGCTCTGGGAGGCCTATTTGTTGCACGCACTGGTGGGGTATATTCAGGGTCACTATCTCTAGAGCCCCGTCTTTGAAGGCGCTGCATGACTGCTTTTAGTTTATGTAATACTGACAACCTGGAATTAATCACAAACAATTAATCATTAATCACCCTATTGGAAACGCACCGTCATTGGTCCATGAAATTCCTAGGCGTTGACTGAACATTTGACTGAACATTTGTATAGGAAGCTCATGTGGTCGTTTTCAGGCCATGAAGAAAGGCAGGAAAATGTACTCACAGCAGAGAAGCAGAGTGTACTGCTTAGATAGTTAAATTTGGGGCTGCATTTGATGCCGCGTCTGTTTATTTGTACAATCATCAGTGTGGATGGCATGCTAGTTTTCCATGAGTGCCGCGGCAGACCTGTAATAATGACTCCGAGCGAGGCTGTAGAGTAGGTTAATTTCAGGCAGCTGTGTGCGGTTGAAATGCGGTTGAAATTATTTCAGCCGTATTTCAATTGAGCCAGGAAATTTCTGACGGTGGGTCAGTTGTATGGCTGACGTAAATGGTGAATGGTCGGCGGTGCCTGTCGCTCCCTAGAATGGTGTGAAGGGTATTGCCCTAATAAGCGAATACCTCGGGCAATAATAGCGGCTTGTGTTGATCTTTTCTTGTGCTTTTCCTATCTTTTTGTTGGGTAGTAGGGGAAGTGTCCACAATGTCAGTTTAAATAAATGTTTATGTTTGATTATTTACATATGACTGTCAATGACCGTCACCATGCATGCAATGCATAGAACATCAACTATTTTTGTACACAGACAGGAGGGTGTTAACTTTTTATTGTGAAAGCAGGAGGCGCAAAAAAAAAAGTAATGGACGTCAACCCTATTTTTTGGTTTGGGGGCCCTTGACCC
>Ga0307947_1001592_pt1 | contig 18022 bp, 17 predicted proteins | sample OrgLakmetagen232_FD_201840 | JGI IMG/M metagenome (GOLD analysis project Ga0307947, IMG submission 201840) | Saline water microbial communities from Organic Lake, Antarctica - #232 | ecosystem: Environmental > Aquatic > Non-marine Saline and Alkaline > Saline | place: Antarctica: Organic Lake...
CCATGTACGACCAACATTTTGAGTTGTAGGTTGCAGAGGTGAATTAGGGGATGGAAGGAAGAGGGTCAGGTGTCCCTGTCTTGCGTATAATGCACCATGTCCGACCAACATTTTGAGTTGCAGGTTGCAGAGGTGAATTAGGGGATGGAAAGGAAGAGGGTTAGGAGTCCCTGTCTTGCGTATAATGCACCATGTACGACCAACATTTTGAGTTGTAGGTTGCAGAGGTGAATTAGGGGATGGAAGGAAGAGGGTCAGGTGTCCCTGTCTTGCGTATAATGCACCATGTACGACCAACATTTTGAGTTGTAGGTTGCAGAGGTGAATTAGGGGATGGAAGGAAGAGGGTCAGGTGTCCCTGTCTTGCGTATAATGCACCATGTCCGACCAACATTTTGAGTTGCAGGTTGTAGAGGTGAATTAGGGGATGGAAGGAAGAGGGTCAGGTGTTCCTGTCTTGCGTTTAATGCACCATGTACGACCAAAATTTTGAGTTGTAGGCTGCAGAGGTGAATTAGGGATGGAAGGAAGAGGATTAGGCGTCCCTGTCTGCACGTACAGTGCACGAATGAACAACCAACATTATGTAAGTTGCGTAGAGGATGCGCATTGCGTAGAGGTGCGCATTTGCGTAGAGGGTCAGGTGCGCAGTGCGTAGAGGGACAGATGCCGATGTCCCTGTGTACCATGCTTGCAAGGTGCGCAGCGAGCATACTGGTATAAGGAGGTAGCAGGATGCTGAGGCGGATTAGGGGTTGGAAGAATAGAGGGATAGTTGTCATGATCTCTGTGTGTGCAACACACTCATGATCTCTGTGTGCGACACACTCATGATCTCTGTGTGCGACACACTTATGATCCCTGTGTGCGACACTCATTTTCTCTGTGCGCAACACACTCATAATCTCTATGTGTGCGACACACACTTGATCTCAGTGTGTGACACACTCATGATCTCTGTGTGTGCGACACACACATGATCTCTGTGTGCGACACACATGATCTCTGTGTGCAACACACTCATGATCTCTGTGTGTGCGACACACGCATGATCTCTGTGTGTGCAACACACACATGATCTCTGTGTGCGACACACTCATGATCTCTGTGTGCAACACACTCATGATCTCTGTGTGTGCGACACACACATGATCTCTGTGTGCAACACACATGATCTCTGTGTGCGACACACTCATGATCTCTGTGTGCGACACACACATGATCTCTGTGTGCGACACACTCATGATCTCTGTGTGCGACACACTCATGATCTCTGTGTGCAACACACTCATGATCTCTGTGTGTGCGACACACTCATGATCTCTGTGTGTGCGACACACACATGATCTCTGTGTGCGACACACTCGTGATTTCTGTGTGCGACACACTCATGATCTGTGTATGCGACACACTCAAAATTTCTGTGTGTGCGACACACACATGATTTCTGTGTACGACACACTCATGATCTCTGTGTATGCGACACTTACATGGTGCAAATCGAGCCTTTTCAATATGGTATCATACGGCACATTGCGTCACGCAGCATTAAAAGGAGTGAGGAGCAAGGGGGGACCCAACCATAAACATAGAAGGAAACCCGCAGGGTCGCCTGAAACCCATCCACACACCGTTCATTGACAAGACTGTACATCTGCAGATATTCCTGCCAGACATTCCAGGTATTGACTGTGTGTATATAGTTCTGGCCAACTTCGAAGAACAGCACCTCGGCAATTCAGGGTAAGCAGCTTCACAGGAACGGACAGGGAGACATATAGGCAACATTTATGCCGCGTAAATATAGGCATAATTATAAGCAGGAATTAATACAAGGCACGGCGTCATACTAGGAGGCCACACAGGAACACATTCGCATGCACACTCATGCCATGCTTACCTAGAAAGCACAGCACCATGGCCAGAGCATACGGGAAGCAGCTTTACAGGCACGGACAGGGAGGCATACAAATGCAAATACAGGCACGGCCAAGCAGAGGCACTTTACACACACACACACACTCACACACACACACAAACACACACACACAAACACACATGCCACGCTCACCTGGAAAGTACAGCACCATGGCCAAAGTACAAGGAAAGCAGCTACACAGACGGACAGGTTACCCATGCAAGGTATCAACTCAGTTGGCTGCACGCCTCACCAAATACACACCCATACAGGCCACGCTCACCTGGAAAGTACAGCACCATGGCCAGAGACAGGGGTAGCAGCTTCACAGGCACGGACATGGAGGTCACCCATGCACGCTGCTCTGGCTGCCAGGTCATGGGAGTGCGCATGCCCTTTGTGGCTTGGTCAAGCGTGCTGCGAAATTTTTAGGTGGAGGTGCACAAAGAAAAAGTGGTTAAGCGTGCGCATGCCCTTTGTGGCTTGGTCAAGCGTGCTGCAAGATGATTAGGTGGTGGTGCTCAGAGAAGATGCGGTTACGTTGGCGTGCACATGCCCTTTGTGGCTTGGTCAAGCGTGCTGCGGAATTTTAAGGAAGGGGTGCACAAAGAAAAAGTGGTTCAGCGTGCACATGCCCTTCGTGGCTTAGTCAAGCGTGCTGCGAGATTTTTAGGTGGGGGTGCACAAAGAATAAGTGCCCTTTCAGGACTGATCGAACAATGTTGAGAGTGCTCAAAAAAGGGGTGCCAGTGACTTGCGTGGTTACGCCCTTTGTAGCGAGCCTTGGTCTCGCGTGCTTCTTGAGTGTTCCACTCAAGCACAGCATTGGAAGGCAGCGAGTTGCTTGGGCGCACACATGCCCTTTGGAGCGAGCCTTGGTCTTGCGTGCTTCTTGAGTGTTCCACTCAAGCACAGCAAAGGAGGGCAGCGAGTTGCTTGGGCGCGCACATACCCTTTGGAGCAAGCCTTGGTCTCGCGTGCTTTTTGAGTGTTCCACTGAAGCAGCACTGGAAGGCAACGAGTTGCTTGGGCGCACACATGCCCTTTGGAGCATGAGTTAATGCAAGAGAGGATGCGTCGAAGAGGGATGACGAATGGGCAAGGGCGTGCTCAGGCCTGTGCTAGTACGGTCAGACGATACGGTACGATTAGGACAGTGCGGACCGTATTTTCTAAAAATACGGCGTATTAGCATATTTTGGTGACCGTACTTTACTGTTTAGACGGTAAAGTACGGTACGGTGTACGGTACGGTGCCAAGTTGGCACTGCCAGTGCAAAAATGGCCTCAGAATGGCCCCTCCGCCCCAAAACCTCCCATTTTCGCTCCACGGTGTGCTCCTCCCATGTGCTGACACCACACATGGGACCCTTGAGCGACACTGAGGCTGGGTTTGGGCTGCATCAGCTCAAGGGAAGGGCCCAGCAGTGGCTTGCATGAAAACTCAAAGTCAGACGCAGTATTTAATTCATGTTCAATAATTTGTGTTTTATTTAATAATTGTTGCATAAAGCAAAGAAATGTTATGGGCCGAAATCGGAGCCAAACGGCCAAATTACGGTCAAAATCGTACTATACGGTGGCACCGTCCTTGTATGGTTGGGACCGTAATTTATCAAGCAGACCGTACTAGCACCGTCTTGTATGGTGCAAATACGGTACGGACCGTCTAGACGGTCAAAAAAGCTGAAAGACGGCGGAGTAGCACAGGCCTGGGCGTGCTGCTGCGGTTTGGTTATGAGAAGTGTTGGCCAGAACCATTTACATGCGGTGTGTATATGGTAGTTTTGGCAGGGAAATCACCAAATGTACGGTCATGTACAGTGCCATATATATATTACGGTTCTGGCCAGCCCTAGTAATGAGCGTCAAGCGAGGAAGAGTGGGTGAGCATGGAGAAGGGTGCAATACAAAGACACCTGGGCTTTCAGGCTATAAGGTGCAATACAAAGACACCTGGGCTTTCAGGCTATAAGGTGCAATACAAAGACTGGCTATAATAGGCAATGCAAATACAAAGGCAGGCTTTAAGGTGCAGTAAAAGACACTTGGGATTACAGGCTTTCAGGCATAAGGATTTATGGGCTCAAGGACTTGTGGGTGCTAATTGTCATATACATCTGGAAGGTTGGCCACAGCCATGTATACGCAAGGTATACACAGATAAAATCTGGACAGGGGGTTATCCATGTGTAAGATTATACAGGGAAGGGCTGGCCAGAGCTTTGTACACACACACATGCACGACGCACGCGCGATTGACGTCGCGCGCACGCACGCACACACACACACACACACACACACACACATACACACACACACACATACACACACACACACAAATGGTGCACACATAGAAATTCCGGCAGGGAGATGATTAAAGGTATATAGTCAGCTCCTGTGTGCTTACAATGCACAGCTTCGTGAAGTTTTACAATGCAGGTGTGGAGGCGGGGCATCATACAACTAGTGCTGGACGGATGAATGCCATCCTTCTTAACTGTTTGCAACCTTCAGCTTCAAACTTACAAACCTGCCCAGCAGCAACATCAACAGTACACAGCAATCTTATTTCAATGCGCGATATATAATCATGAATGCGCAAGCATGTTTTTGTATGCATACACACATACACACACACATACACACCGTATGTAACGCAGACACACACACACACACACACATACACAGACATACACACACACATACATACCTTCCCGAGGGTGTGACATCTTTGGGATGGTGCCATTGGGTACGCAGGGAGCGGTACATGCCCCTGCACACACACAAGTACATGAGCACATGAGCAAAGTAGAAATGTATTCCATCCTGCGTCTATGGAAATTTAACTACCCGTCAAGCAGGAGGCTGTAAGTATCATAACTGTTTGGCGTCAAGTGTCAATCCAATTAGAAATTATATATTTGGAATTTTGACGTCGACAGCTATCGATTGGTATATAATTAGGTCGATTTTGAGGGGGTCGGGGGGGGGGGTCCAGGGAAATTTGTCAGGGAATTCTGGGGGGGTCCTCCAGAATTTTACTGGGCCACTTTCACGAAATATTGTATAGTTTTTGGAATCCTCAGCTCGAGCCCAGTCAATTGGCACCCTTGTTGGGTGATTTGATAAAAGGGGGGGTCCTGGGTGCCTGGTCATAGAAATGCATGGAATGTCCCCAAGTAGGCCGCGGGGGTGTGTTCAGGCAAATTGCCAGCAATTGATCTCCAAACTTGCAGTTTACGCATTGCATTATGCATAAGTTGCATGATTGAAGTAAAAAAGTGCTTTGGCAAAGGTTTTGGCTGGATTTGTGCACTAAAGAGGTGGTCAGTGCAAGAGCGTGCGCAAACCAGTTTTTGCCCAATAGCTCGTCAGGTAATGCAATATTTGGCATAAGAACTGTGCAAGCAGATAGCTGCTTGAATTCTGAGCAGCTTGACACCCTATTTATTAATGTGGGGGGTCATTTTGGGGGGAAATGCACATGACTGTCAGAAATTTGTTTTTTTACAGCCTCCTGCGTCAAGGTTACAGAAAAGGGAGTTTATAAAAAGACGGTTCTACAGTTCGTCGGTGGATTTCCGTCCAAATTTGAAGCGGTGCTCTTGGCTGCGTAGGAATCAGTACACTTCTTGCATTGCTACACAACTCACAATGTGAGGTGTTATTTGATATACAAGGCACAGTCTGTGCCTCGTGTGTTGCCCCATGTCGTACATCATGTCAAGCCTCATGCTGTGCCTCGTTTAATACCTCTTCCTTCTTATCATGCTACGCCTCCTGCTACAATCATGTCCTTTCTCATGTTGTGCCTCGCATGTTGCCTCATGTTCATGTAAAGCCTTGTGTAATGCCTCATGTTATTTCTGAACACTGTTCTAACACGTACAGTAACATCAAAACAAACGAACTGTTCATTTAGACTTGCGCTCACACAGTAAATGCTTAACAATTTATTTTACAACACATGCGTTCCTCAATCGTGATGTATGATTGAAAATTGTGTGCCTGATGGAATTCCCTTGAACTACTCTCACACATTTTGACACCCCAATCCAGTAGGAAGAGCTTGTGGGTGTCATACACCACAGCCGCGCACAAGCACGTTGGAGTACATTGTACATCCCCAGGAAGCACTGCGCTGAGGCGCAAGTGCGTACAAAAAACGCGAGCGCACGCACCAGTGTAGGCTCGGAGGTGGAGCTGTTGCACTGACACTGCTGCCTTGCACAGCGACGAACACTTGTGCACCGGTCCCCGGCTGTGAGACCACTTTGGCAGACACCTGCTTGCATAAATGGGTGTGACGTGAACTGCCTGCAGATTGAGTGAGTGTGCACGAAGACAAAAGCATACAACCCTGTTTGTCATGATGTGGTTCATGATGTGAGTTCAAGCGCTGAAAGTTCAATAATTTAATGTAACATTGACACTAAGGACAAAAATTTTGTTCTCCGTCCCCTCTTGGAATTGAAGAAAAAGGAATGCAGAGATAACTTGAGCTTTCAAAGGGGAACCCTGACATTCCCATCCGGCATGATTGCAGGATAAAGAAGCAAAGAATGAATGTCACACAGCCACTCACCGTGTTCCCTTCCTTGGTGATAAAGCGGTGCATGTGCGTGTCTCGCGATGCAGCGGTGGTAGGTGGAGCGGGAGCCCCCACTGCTCTTGCAGGGGGCAGCAGCTGCTTTCGTTGCTGTCCCAGCGCTCTGGGCGTCCCTTTCACGTGCACGTGCTGTGCTTTGCAAGTTGCGTTGGGAGCGGACGTGCGCGCAGGTAAGGAGAGATCCTTTTTTGAGGGGATGCCAGAGAGGATGCCCTGACAGTGATTGCTGCATCTTGCGCTGTCTGCGCTTCTGCCCAGCCCAGGGTGAGCAGGCGAATTGAGCAACATCCTCCTGAAAAAATGGCCAATGAGACCCTAACACATCAATCACGCTTGCCACTCTGAAATACTTAAGATGGATTTTTAGAATTATAAACAATATAAGAATTAGTCCTAAATGAATCAATCAGGCTGACTAGACCAAATAAGTGCAAACTCAATATGCTCAAGAGCCTCCCGTGTTCAGCCTCTACAGCTTATACAAAGGGCCTCCCCTGTTTCAGGCCCAGTTGTGGTCCAAGAACCTATCTCCAACGGCATGCAGCAGTCAACTTGGGCGTCCCTTCTCATCATGCATTAAGCTGCACCCCTTCACCCCCCCAGCGTACACATGCTGCTGTGTCCGGCAGGGCAGCAGCTTTGGTGGTATCAGCAGCAGCAGCATCGCCGACGCCCACGCCAGCAACAGCACACACCGCAGACTTGGTCTTGGAGCTGGAGGGAGCCAGCCAAAAGATCCACGTGTTTGGCGTGGAGCACACACACCCTCAACCGCACATTGGTGAGCAGCTGTGTGCACTCATGCACACTTGCAGCAAAGATACTGAAAGCGGATCACACTCACGTGCATACATACGCGCACACAAAGAAAAAAACACGCACATACACTCCTACACGCACGTACGCACGCACGCACATGCACATACAAACACACACACACGCACACACACACGCACACACACACAATCACATACATTTGCAACATGCAAAACACACGCAAACAAGTTTGCACACATAAACGCGCATACATTCGCATGATCCAATCCCTGCTCCGCAGCCGAGTTCATATACAGACTACGACCAACTGCATTGATTGTGGAGACAGCTGTGACCCCTGAGCACGGATCCAGGCCTGGGAACACCATCTCATGTCGAGACAGGGTCATTGAGGGCCCCCAAGCATTCTTCATGCGTGTGTTCTGTGGGGTGAGTGTGCTGCTGCAGGCTGAACTGCAGGCGCTGGTGGTGTGAGCATGACGATGCACGATGTTGAACCTTGGAGCAGAGGTGGTGCTGCACGCGTGCTTGGCATTTCTGAAGAAGGCAAGGATAGGAAGGTGAAATTTAGGCTAAGGGCGAGGGTACAAAGGCGAATCTAAGGAAACGAGTTTGCCGTCAGTCTTGTTGTATGCCAAAAGGCCTTTTGCTTTTTGAACATTGAGGAGCCGTTCCGAACCCATAGGCTTTACGTGCCTTTGATTTATAGAGCAAGACACCGGGGGTCTCTGAGCAAAAGTCCAAACATGCTCATTTCTGCATGAAAGGTGCAACTACTTATACATTCACTCATCAAATTGGGCCCATTCTAGCTTCACACTGATGCTGACTTATAAACTACCAGAGCATGTGCTCAGATCAGATAATTTGCCCTGCGTAGGAAATGACAGGACTTAATATACGTAACGAATACCCAAATTCTAGTTGGGTGCTTTGCATGGGGAATGGCGCATTACTTTGCATATGCCAACTACATGGTCTTTTTGCTCCATTGTGTTTGCATTGATCTGTGTTTATTATAAGGACCCCAAAACACCGAAATTCAGTTTGGTGCCCTGGCTGGTCAGATGCAGCATATGGCTGCTCAAAAAGTAGGATTCACGCCGCGGCATATTAGGTATGGGCACCCTAAAAGCACTCTCCAAGCTGAGCTGCATTGCAATTAATGCAGAGCAGTGCTAAGCTTGAAAAGTGCCAGTTAGGGTGCCCATACCCTAGGAGCACGCTAACACTAAATACATTTTGGGCCTCAGATAACCCCCTCTGGCACTCGAGTGAGTCCAGCTTCTATACCACCAGGCTACCCTGAAAGATCGTGTGCTATGCGCAGAGTGTGAGTTGCCAACCTGTACTGCTGAAGGCATGCAAAAGCAGCAGCAGCAGCAGCAGCAACAGCACTGCAGACAGGCGATCCAGTATCTATGTAGCAAACATTTCTAGCCAATGCCCGCATGGCAGACAGGCGACCCAGTATTTGTGTGGCAAACTTCCACAGCCAATGCCCGCACTGCAGACAGGCAATCCAGTATCTATGTGGCAAACTCCCCAGCCAATGTCCGCACTGCAGACAGGCGATCCAGTATCTATGTGGTAAACATTTCTAGCCAATACCCGCACGGCAGACAGGCGATCAAGTATTTGTGTGGCAAACGTCCACAGCCAATGCCCGCACGGCAGACAGGCAATCCAGTATCTATGTGGTAAACATTTCTAGCCAATGCCTGCACAGCAGACAGGCGATCCAGTATTTGTGTGGCAAACTTCCACAGCCAATGCCCGCACTGCAGGCAGGCGATCCAGTATCTATGCGGTAAACCTCCACAGCCGATGTCCGCACGGCAGACAGGCGATCCAGTATCTAAGTGGTAAACATTTCTAGCCAATGCCCGCACGGCAGACAGGCGATCCAGTATTTGTGTGGCAAACTTCCACAGCCAATGCCCGCACTGCAGGCAGGCGATCAAGAACTATGTGGTAAACCTCCACAGCCAATGCCCGCACTGCAGACAGGCGATCCAGTATTTATGTGGCAAACTTCCACAGCCAATGCCCGCACTGCAGACAGGCGATTCAGTATCTATGTGGTAAACCTCCACAGCCAATGCCCGCACTGCAGACAGGCGATCCAGTATTTATGTGGCAAACATTTCTAGCCAGTGCCCGCACTGCAGACAGGCGATCCAGTATCTATGTGGTAAACTTCCACAGCCGATGCCCGCACTGCAGACAGGCGATCCAGTATCTATGTGGCAAACATTTCTAGCCAATGCCCGCACTGCAGACTGGCGATCCAGTATCTATGTGGTAAACTTCCACAGCCAATGCCCGCACTGCAGACAGGCGATCCAGTATCAATGTGGCAAACCTTCCCCAGCCAATGATTGGCTCAAGTATCCAGCTCACGTAGCACGCTCCTAACTGCCAGTATATCAGCCTATTGGATCATTAGAAATGATAAATGATGCACCTTTTCTATTGTGGTCGCTGCTGTGTTTCAAACCGCCCATTGATACTTGATATATAAATTTTTCTGATGTGTTCGCTGCTGCTGCTGCTGCTGCTGGTGTGTGTGTGTTCTTGTGTTTGTGAGCGGTGCCTTTCTTGTGTGTTGCTACTGCTACCAAACATCTTGTCGTGGCTAATCACTAATCACTGATGGCAGCTCAATCACACATACTTTTTTGAGGCGACATCCCCGCACTGCACAAGCTAATCACTGATGGCAGCTCAATTACACATACTTTTTGAGGCAGCATCTCAGTGCAGCTTACAGTAATTCTGTGCTCATTGTCCCCCTCCAGAGCTAGAGGGAGCTAGAGGGACAGCCTTAGTTAAATTGTAGCTCCATGTCTAGAAGCCTTTAACAGGAACCATGTTTAGAAGCCTTACTAGGAAGGGGCCAGCCCAGGTGCAGGAGCTTGAGAGGCCGCCGTAGATACGTACATAGGGTTGGCCAGAACCATATATTTACACCGTATATGGCCGTAAATTTGGTGAAGTTCCTGCCAAAAATACCGTATATACACCGTATATATTTATGGTTCTGGCCAACCCAATACATACACCATAGAACACCTCATTTTCAATACAATGACTCCCTCCTCACGAAATGTCCAAGTGGCAGCCCATAGTATCCCAGCCCATAGTATTTATATATATATAATAGTATAGAATACATATATAATAGTATTTTTAATACAATGGCTCCCTCCTCACGATATATCCAGATGGCAGCCCAGCTGCAGGAGCTGGAGGGACAGTCGTGTTAGCATCCACTTCCAGACTGTAGCTCCATATTTCACTGTGAATCTCTCTTCACTGTGTGTCCAAACACTACCAGACTATCAGACCGTGGCTCCATATTTCATACAGTGGCTCGCTCTGCACAATATGTCTGTCCAGGTGGCAGCCCAGCTGCAGGAGCTGGAGGGACAGTCGTGTTAGCATCCACTTCCAGACCGTAGCTCCATATTTCACTGTGATCTCTCTTCACTGTATGTCCAAACACTACCAGACTATCATGCCGTGGCTCCATATTTCATACAGTGGCTCCCTCTGCACTATATGTCTGTCCAGGTGGCAGCCCAGCTGCAGGAGCTGGAGAGCCGGGGCGAAGAAGATGTGATGGGAAGCAGCACGTGGCAGCAAGTTTCTCAGGTGCGCTGACATGCACGTAGGCGAAGGGGTGCGTATACTTAGTTGTGTTCGTAAGCAGCAGCATGACGCAGCCAGTGTTTCAGGTGCGCGTGCTGACAACAACGTAGAAGTGCTGCACGCACTGCCATGCACGTTGGCGTAGGGTCGCGTGTATTTAGTTGTGTTCGTAAGCAGCAGCACGACGCAGCCAGTGTCTCAGGTGCGCGTGCTGACAACAACGTAGAAATAGTGCACGCACTGCCATGCACGTTGGCGTAGGGGTGCGTGTGTTATGTCTTGTTCATGAGCCAAGAAAGTGCCTCAGGTGCGCGCACCGAGGCTGCAAAGAAAGCAACGTAGTTGGCTGAGAGTAGGGTTGGCCAGGACCGTACATATACACCATATATGACCGTATATTTGGTGATTTCCCTGCCTAAAAAAACGGAAATGCACCGTATACATATGGATCTGGCCAACCCCAACTGAGAGCGTTTAGAGTGCGCACGCTGCCTGCGGTGTAGTGTTGGGTTTGACTGAAGCGTTTCTCTGGTGAGCACATACGCAGGAGCCAAAACATTTGTCCATAAGCTGAGTGTAAGGTGCCTCAGATGCACTCGAGCAAAAGGATAGAGTGCCTCGTGCATTTATTGTTGTTAGCTGTAAAGCAGGTGGAATGCGGCAGCGAGTAAGTTAGGGTGGCTTGGAAGTGTGAGTGTGTGTATGCGTGTGTTTGTGTGTTTGTGTGTGTATGTGTGTGAGTGTGTGCAGGGCTGGCCCGTGCCATTAATGAGGTCGTGCATAAATGGCTAAGGTGCCTCATCTGTAGCAGATAATCCATAGTGCACACGGTGCATGTGTGTAGCAGAGAGTCTATAGTGCGTGCACGGTGCATGTGTGTAGCAGAGAGTCTATAGTGCACACGGTGCATGTGTGTAGCAGAGAGTCTATAGTGCACACGATGCATGTGTGTAGCAGAGAGTCTATAGTGCACACGGTGCATGTGTGTAGCAGAGAGTCTATAGTGCACGGTGCATGTGTACAATCCTAAGCATCCCTACGTGTGTGTGAGGTTAGGTGCTCAGTGTATACATACGATCCTGGGCATTCCTATGTGTGTGTGAGGTTTGATGCAAAGTGTATGAATACAATCCTGGGCATCCCTATGTGTGTGTGAGGTATGGTGCACGGTGTATGTATACGGTCCTGGGCATCCCTGTGTGTGTGAGGTTTGGTGCACGAAAGGAAGAGGCCATGCAAAAAAAGAATAGAGAAAGAAAGTTACGCAAGCAGCCAAGACCACTTCCAACATTATATAAGGAGAAGGGGCCAACCTGGTATTCAGTAACGTAAACTCCTCTACTCTTCCACTCACAAAATAAGAAACGTGAGGATGAGGAGAGTTGCAAGGTCGGCCTGAAACTGGGTCCTGATGAGAGTTGAAAATGGTACTGGGAAAGGCACGTCTGTCATGGGAAAGTTCAGCAGCGTAGACCATCCAAACAGAGTACTATTTTTGGGCGGCGCACGTTGTGTTTATGTATGGGCTGGGGTGGAGGATTTAGGAAGGGAGAATTGGAGGAGGAAGAAATCACACATCCCCTGGGGGAAGAGGGGGGGGGGCAGGGGGCTCATGTGTAGGGCTGGCCAGAACCTATATATACGGTGTATATACGGTATTTTTGGCAGGGAAATCACCAGATATACGGTCTTATACGTTGTATATATACGGTTCTGGCCAACCCTACTCATGTGATCAGAGGGAAGATCCCCGAAAGAGGCAGAAGCTTGTGTGCCACATAGAGAATTAGTTTTGTGTTATTGTGTAAATTTTGCTGAGTACCTTTGATTTGAATGATCCCCGAAAGAGGAAGAAGCTTGTGTGCCACACAGAGAATTAGTCTTGTGTTATTGTTAAAATTTTGCTGAGTACCTTTGATTTGAATGATCCCAGAAAGAGGCAGAAGCTTGTGTGCCACACAGAGAATTAGTCTTGTGTTATTGTGTAAAATTTGCTGAGTACCTTTGATTTGAATGATCCCAGAAAGAGGAAGAAGCTTGTGTGCCACACAGTGATTTGGTCTTGTGTAATGGTTAAAAGTTTATAGAGTACTTTTGAGAAAATAACGTCTGTGTTGCTGAGTACTTTTGAGAAGATGACGTCCGTGGGTGGTGCCAACCAGCTTTTGTCATTGCCGGCATTCGGCCTTGCAGGGCCGCCTTCCTGGGAAGCAGCTGGTGCAGTGCGCGGCTGCTGCGCTGGCACAGCCATGAAAGTGTGCTTTCGCATTCAAGCCAGATGACTTGACGAATTGAGTTGAATAAGCATTGGTTATAGAAGTGCCAAAGTGCTGACGCCTGACGTGTGCTGCTGCCATGACCAACTTACCTTGCTGGTGCCTCCTCTATCCGACACACACACACACACACACACACACACACACACACACAGGGTCAGTTCCGTGGAGAGCAGCTGGCGTACATTGCTGCTCTTGCTGTGGATACCAAGATTGTGTTCGGGGACAGGCCAAAGGACATCACATACAGGTAGGGTTGGCCAGAACCATATATACGGTGTATATACGGTATTTTTTGCAGGGATGTAATCAAGTACACAGTCATATACGGTGTATATACACAGCTCTGGCCAACCTTACATACAGGTAAATGGTTAGAATGGATGCAATGGGGGGTGACCTTCATCCAGATTATTTGACTGGTCGGCTGCTGACTGGTCTCGGTCAGCCACAAATACATAAGCTCAGAGAAAAAAGGCCAAAGGGCATCACGTACAGGTAAATGGTTGGAAGGGTACCAAAGGGGGGTGACCTTCAGCCAGATTATTTGACTGGTCGGCTGCTGACTGGTCTCGGTCAGCCACAAATACATAGGCTCAGAGAAAGAAGGCCAAAGGGCATCACGTACAGGTAAATGGTTGGAAGGGTTACAAAGGGGGGTGACCTTCAGCCAGATCGTTTGGCCGGTCGGCTGCTGACTGGTCTCGGTCGGCCACAAATACATAGGCTCAGAGAAAAAAGGCCAAAGGGCATCATGTACAGGTAAATGGTTGGAAGGGTTACAAAGGGGGGTGACCTTCAGCCAGATCGTTTGGCCGGTCGGCTGCTGACTGGTCTCGGTCAGCCACAAATACGTAAGCTCAGAAACTAAGGCCATTGGATCTAGGTTAACACTCGCGCTTTGTTCCAAGCTGTAAGCAACTAGAGGGTTGGCCAGGTCTGCACTTACGCTGTGCATGACAGTGTATTATGAAAATCACCTACATACATAACTCTGGCCACCGTAAAATTCAGATATTTGAGTTAGGAAAACAATACCTCTCATTTTTTATCCATCTTTCTCATGACAAACACACTTTTTATTTCAACAAGCGCACAAGCGCACTCTTGCATGGCCGGCCTGTTTGACCTGCAATTCACAGTTTTAGTCTCAGCGTGTGCGCATTCACACGCACACACACTTGCATACACAGCCTGTATGATCTGCAACTCACAAATGTCTTTTAACACGTGCAAACTCACATTCTTGTATACACAGCCAACTCACAAATTTTCCCAAACACGTGCAAACACACACGCACACACACACACACGCACACACACGCACACACACACACTCACACACACGCGCACACACACACTCACACACACGCGCACACACACACAGTTTGTCGGGCATGTAACTAGCAGACGCCTGTATGGTTTGTCCACCCTCTCCCAGTTAGACGAGGGATACGGCCACCAAGTGATCTCACACTCTCACACACACATGCACGCACGCACGCACGCACACACACAGCTTGTCCACCATGTAACTCGCAGGCGCCTGTATGGTTTGTCCACTCTCGCCCAGTTAGACGAGGGATACGGCCACCAAGTGATCTCACACTTCACACACACACGCACGCACGCACGCACGCACGCACATAGCTTGTCCACCATGTAACTCGCAGGCGCCTGTATGGTTTGTCCACTCTCGCCCAATTAGACGAGGGATACGGCCACCGAGTGATCTCACACTTCACACACACACGCACGCACGCACGCACGCACGCACGCACATAGCTTGTCCACCATGTAACTCGCAGGCGCCTGTATGGTTTGTCCACCCTCGCCCAGTTAGACGAGGGATACGGCCACCAAGTGATCTCAAACTACCGCTTCATCCTAGAGCAGCTCAAGGTGAGATCCTGATCATGACATGTAGCTTCTACTAGGTTTGCCTCAACAAGCGTGACGATGTGTGTGTGTGTGCGTGCGTGCGTGCGTGCGTGCGTGCGTGCGTGCGTGTGTGTGTGTGTGTGTGCATGAGCGGCTTCACAAAGTAGGGCTCGGACGTCTCTGTGAAGTAGATGCCCATGCCGCAGTTCAAATAGGAGAAGAAGCAATACGGGCCTCTGTAACACAGCGCGACCTCAGCTGCAGCACTCACTGCATTAGCTGCTCCTCAAAAGCTGGTCATTTTTGTCCTGAGCTACCTACTCAGAGTGCGCGGTAGTCACACACACACACACACACACACACACACACACACGCACGCACACACACACACACACACACACACGCGCACGCACACACAAACACACACATACACACACCATGAATACAGGGCTCCAATTTTAGTAATGCTGAAAGCAGCAACACCACCAGTGGTAGTAACGACACATCCGACCGTAGTGGTAGCAGCAGCAGCAGTGGCGTTACTAGTGATAGCAGCGTCAGCAGCAGTGGTATTAGGTCAGAAGATGAAAGTGGTCTAACTGCGAACGAGGTCCGGCCGAGTGAAGCCACTCACTGGGTTGATCGTGTGATGATGAAGGTGAGGGTGTAAATGTATGTATGTGTATGTGAGTGTGTGTGTTGTGTGTTTGTGGGTGTAGGAGTGTGTGGATTTGGGTTGATCGTGTGATGATGAAGGTGAGGGTGTAAGAATATGTATGTGTATGTGAGTGTGTGTGTTGTGTGTTTGTGGGTGTGGGAGTGTGTGGATTTGGGTTGATCGTGTGATGATGAAGGTGAGGGTGTAAGAATATGTATGTGTATGTGAGTGTGTGTGTTGTGTGTTTGTGGGTGTGGGAGTGTGTGGATTTGGGTGTTGTGTAATGATGAAGGAGATGGTGTAAGTGTATGTATGTGTTTGTGAGTGTATGTGTATGTGTTGTGTGTTTGTGGTGTTGGGGTGTTCAGGTGATGAAGGTGAGGTTAAAGCCACCTTGAGCCTGAAGGCTCAGGTGGGGTTAGAATGATTGGTCATAAATAGGGTCGGCCAGAACCGTAAATATGCACCGTATATGACCGTACTTCTTGTAATTTTCCTTCGCCAAAATTACCGTATACACACCGTATATATATAGGGTTCTGGTCAACTCTAGTCATGAAGCATGAAGCATGCAGATCACCGCCACTAGTCGTAATGTCGTAAGAAGGCTCCTGAATGATTGTGACACATGCAGGTGAGGCTTTTGCCATCCATGACGTGGGTGTGAAGGGCTCGTGATTTGTAAGGTCACAGTCACTTATGAAAGGCAGGTGTTCAATGCTGAGGCAAGAGATTGCAATTCATCTTCGTCTGTGTGCAAAGCAAAACACTCCATAACAGCATCGTATGGTATACACAGCATAACGTAACAGCAACGTACGGCATACACAGCATAGCGTAACAGCAACGTACGGTATACACAGCATAGCGTAACAGCAACGTACGGTATTTATAAAGGAGTAGCTTGCTGCGTAACAGTTACGTAACAGGAATGTAATAGTATTGTAAAGGTTGCTACAAATACCAAAATTGCGGAGTGACTGATTCAGAATGCTGATCAGGGTCAGGGCTCTACTGGTGGGTAAGAGGAGTTTGTTATAATGTGGGTCAATCACCTTTTTGGTTATCCTGGCGCCAAGAAAGGTAACTGACCAATGGCTTTATTTGTGGGTAGGAGGGGTTTGTTATAACGTGGGTCAATCACCTTTTTGGTTATTCTGGCGCCAAGAAAGGTAACTGACCAACATTATAACAGGGTTGCGGTGGGTAGAAAGTGGCAAGCAGCAGTGAACAAGAGCTTGGTATTTTGAGATTGAAGACGCACAATGAGTGAAGACGCACAATGAGTGCAGACGCACCATGAGTGAAGACGCACAATGAGTGAAGACGCACAATGAGCGAAGACGCACAATGAGTGCAGACGCACAATGAGTGAAGACGCACAATGAGTGAAGACGCACAATGAGTGAAGACGCACAATGAGTGAAGACGCACAATGAGTGAAGACGCACAACGAGTGAAGACGCACAATGAGTGAAGACGCACAATGAGCGAAGACGCACAATGAGTGAAGACGCACAATGATGACGCATTATCTCTAAGCCAGCATCTACTTATTGTTATGCTGTTACTGTATGCCTCAAAGGAGCGCAAGGCGCTGATGTGCAAGGTGGCTAGTGACGCACGCAGCTGACGCAGTCTAAGCTTTAAGCACCGACTTGCTCTTTCATACTGTTGCCTGTTTGCCTCAAAGGAGCGCGAGGCGCTGATGTGCAAGGTGGCTAGTGACGCCGCCCTTGGTCAGTTGCCTGCCCTGCTAACGCCGCCCGCTCAGCCCTCAGAGGAAGAGGGAGGTCCTGCACCGGCCTCGGACACACCCACTAAGCCTCGCAGCCAAGACGTGGTCATGGTGGTTGGAAGCGCCCATTTAGAAGGTAGGGTGCACTTCTTTTTACGGCTTGGTCTTTGAGTGACATGTGTGTTTGTCTGAAGTCTTGGGTCTGGCTGAGGGACTTGCTTGATTTTGTGTCAGTAAGCGAGTGTCCACGCAAATAGGAGGGAGGTGCAGGAGAGACGTCGAGAGACTCACTCATTTGTTGATCACAGGGGGAGGTACAGAAAGGAACAGGAACACACCCGATTGTTGGTTTAATCTATCTCACTCACCAGATTGTGAAGTGAGAGACTCACTCATTTGTTGATCACAGGGGGAGGTACAGAAAGGAACAGGAACACACCCGATTGTTGGTTTAATCTATCTCACTCACCAGATTGTGAAGTGAGAGACTCACTCATTTGTTGATCAC
>Ga0307947_1001597_pt1:0-7500 | contig 18010 bp, 20 predicted proteins | sample OrgLakmetagen232_FD_201840 | JGI IMG/M metagenome (GOLD analysis project Ga0307947, IMG submission 201840) | Saline water microbial communities from Organic Lake, Antarctica - #232 | ecosystem: Environmental > Aquatic > Non-marine Saline and Alkaline > Saline | place: Antarctica: Organic...
AATGGCCAGCAGGGCCCTTACTGAGAAACACACTCCCCTCTAATGGCCAGCAGGGCCCTTACTGAGAAACACACTCCCCTCTAATGGCCAGCAGGGCCCTTACTGAGAAACACACTCCCCTCTAATGACCAGCAAGGCCCTCACTGAGCTACACGCTCCCCTTAAAGACCAGCAAGCTCCCTGAGCGGAAACTCCCTCACTGAGCTGCACGCTCCCCTCTAATGGCCAGCAGGGCCCTTACTGAGCTACACGCTCCCCTCCAATGACCAGCAAGGCCCTCACTGAGAAACACATTCCCCTCAATGACCAGCAAGGTGCCTCCTGTCTCAAAACAGCGAAGCCACCTGCCCCTAAATGCCCTTCAAGCAAGCTTCCTCTCTTGTGACACAGCACAGCCCTCAAGGACACTTCAACCCGCACAAGGTGCCTCCTTCACAACAGGACAGCGAGGCCACCCGCCACGTAACTGCCTCGGACAGTACAACAGGGGCAGAGCCCCCTCTTTACTCGCAACGCCCTCGGGCACCTCAAACTCCCTACTCATCAGACCACATGAACCTCCGACGGACCGAAATCACTCGCCTGTACGCTTGCCTGTACGCTGCCGGACCTATGCTGCAGTTTCTCCTCGCCCTGGGGTCTGGCCACGGTGGCGGACGTCTAGCTGCTGTTGCTGCTGCTGCTGCTGCTCTTCCTCCTGCCGCAGGGCGGCCGCGGGGGGCAGGTCCGCGGGCGGGGGCTGGGCTGCGGGCGCTTAAGGGGCCGACTTTGGCTGCAGCTCCCTTTCTCGTACTTATTTCCCATCTTAAAACTAAGCTGCCAACTATCTAAGGCACAAGCATAAAAAGGATGGTTAGCACAGCGCAAGCTGTGTTAAGAGAGTACTAACTAACGTTCGGTTGTACTCGCCTCCAAGAACTAGAGTACTTCTGCGAGTACTCAGCAGAGGGTCTGTATATCAGAGCCCCCAGGCTTGTCAGCATGTTGAAAATAAAATACAACCTTTGTCAAAAAGTGGCTCCTTTTCCTTACTATTAATGTGGGGAGTGGCTTTCACTGCCTGCGTAGATTTTTCTTTTTCCTTTTTCTCTTACTTAAATCGTCGGTTTTGGTACCAGCCACAATGCTGCACCTGGCACTCAGTGTGGCTGCAGCTGCAGCCACTCAGCATTTGACTCAACACATTTGACTCACACATACGGAAATACGTATATATACGGTTACTACGGCGTATATATACGTATAAGGAAATCCCATGTACGGTTCTGGCCAACCCTACACATTTGACTCAGTGTGGCTGCAGCTGCAGCAACTCAGGTGAGAGGCTCGACACAAAAGATTTCTCAAAACACGTTTGACGAGTTAATAGTCAAAGACATACGTGTTTACAATCTTACACGACTCCACACCTGTCACGCAAAACATGCCTCCAGCTGCAGCCACTCAGCATTTGACTCTATGACTCAATGACTCAGCATTTGACTCAATGACTCAATGACTCAATGACTCAGCATTTGACTCAATGACTCAATGACTCAGCAACCAAGAGTATAATAGAGCACGTCATGCTGCCTTTGTCACGCTCTCCTTACCATGCCAGTTGCAAGATGAAATTTAGGCTGTCTGTGATGACATCCTTACCATGCCAGTTGCAAGATGGAATTTAGGCTGTGTGTGATTACATACTCACCATGCCAGTTGCATGGAGATTTAGGCAATCTATGATGACATCCTTACCATGCCAGTCGCATGGATATGTAGGCAATGTGTGTTTGCCTTTGTCACGCTCTCCTTACCATGCCAGTTGCAAGATGGATTTAGGCTGTCTGAGATGACATCCTTACCATGCCAGTTGCAAGATTGACATTTAGGCTGTGTGTGATCACATTCTTACCGTGCCAGTCGCGTGGATACTTAGGCTGTGTGTGATTACATCCTTACCATGCCAGTTGCAAGATTGACATTTAGGCTGTGTGTGATCACACATCCTTACCATGCCAGTTGCATGGATATTTATGCTGTGTATGATGACATCCTCACCATGCCAGTCGCATGAATACTGAGGCTGTGTGTGATCACACATCCTTACCATGCCAGTTGCAAGATTGACATTTAGGCTGTGTGTGATCACACATCCTTACCATGCCAGTTGCATGGATATTTATGCTGTGTGTGATGACATCCTCACCATGCCAGTCGCATGGATACTTAGGCTGTGTGTGATCACACATCCTTACCATGCCAGTTGCAAGATTGACATTTAGGCTGTCTGTGATGACATCCTTACCATGCCAGTTTCAAGATGGACATTTAGGCTGTGTGTGATCACACATCCTTACCATGCTAGTCGCATGGATACTTAGGCTGTGTGTGATCACATCCTTACCATGCCAGTTGCATGGACATTTAGGCTGTGTGTGATCACACATCCTTAACATGCCAGTTGCATGGATATTTATGCTGTGTATGATGACATCCTTACCATGCCAATTGCATGGACATTTAGGCTGTGTGTGATCACATCCTTACCATGCCAGTCGCGTGGATATTTAGGCTGTGTGTGATTACATGAATTTTCTCTCCTGGGGGGCGCAGGGATGGAGCGCAGGGACCACCGTATTGCTCTAGTGGCATTCTTTTAAACCTGCCAGCATGCAAGCGTATGCTGTTTGTTTGATGACGCACACGGTACACGGCAGGCAAATTACGACCCTCCCCCTCCTCCCCCCCTGCACAATGACTCAATTGACGCCGACACAGAAACACCTCCCCCCTGTACTCACACACACACACAGGCATTGCAGCCGCGGCAGTGCCTCCCAATGTGGGCAGCGACACCCTCACAGCCACACAGCAGCAGCAGCAGCATCAGCAGCAGCACATGAAAGGGGCGCCCAGCACACAACACTTGCAACGCCAGCTTGCATTTGCGTGCCACTCCGGGTTTGGGTCACACGCACCGCCACCCGCAGACTCCACATCTCAACGCGCCACAGAAGCAGTCTCCAATCATGCCAGCAGCGGCATCGCCGCCACCTCCCCTGGTTCAGCTGCCGCCATCAACGCAGCCGCCGCCGCCTCATCCATGCCGTCCATGCAGCCGCCGGCAGTCACGGTGTACAGCGGCGCGCCCATGCACTTCATGCGCACCTCCAGCCGCACCACTCCGCGCAGTTCTGTGCACGGTGAGCTGGTCCTGCCGATGTTTTTGAGCTAATACTGTCCATATTTTTGAGCTGATATTACTTCATGCGCTCCTCCAGCCGCACGACTCCGCGCAGTTCTGTGCACGGTGAGCTGGCCCTGCTGATGTTTTTGAGCTAATACCGTCCATATTTTTGAGCTGATATTACTTCATGCGCACCTCCAGCCGCACAACTCCGCGCAGTTCTGTGCACGGTGAGCTGGCCCTGCCGATGATTTTGAGCTAATACTGTCCATATTTTTGAGCTGATATTACTTCATGCGCACCTCCAGCCGCACCAATCCGCGCAGTTCTGTGCACGGTGAGCTGGCCCTGCCAGTGTTTTTGAGCTAATACCGTCCATATTTTTGAGCTGATATTACTTCATGCGCACCTCCAGCCGCACCACTCCGTGCAGTTCTGTGCACGGTGAGCTGACCCTGCCGATGTTTTTGAGCTAATACTGTCCATATTTTCGAGCTGATATTACTTCATGCGCACCTCCAGCCGCACTACTCCGTGCAGTTCTGTGCACGGTGAGCTGGCCCTGCTGATGTTTTGGAGCTAATACTGTCCATATTTTTGAGCTGATATTACTTCATGCGCACCTCCAGCCGCACCACTCCGCGCAGTTCTGTGCACGGTGAGCTGGCCCTGCCGATGATTTTGAGCTAATACTGTCCATATTTTTCAGCTGCTATTACTTCATGCGCACCTCCAGCCGCACCACTCCGCGCAGTTATGTGCACGGTGAGCTGGCCCTGCCGATGTTCTGGAGCTAATACTGTCCATATTTTTGAGCTGATATTACTCGCTTTACATATTTTTGAGCTAGGTACTTAGGTTGGCAAAACCATATTTACATACACGGTATATTTACATACACGGTAATTTTTGCTGGGAAATTATCAGATATACTGTCATTTACGGTGTATATGTAGGGTTGGCCAGAACCATATATTTTTAGGTATATACGGTGTACATACGGTATTCTTAGCAGGGAAATTACCATACATTGCATGCGCACGCAATTATGAACACACATTCACACTGTAAGTAATCAACTTGGCTCAGCTAACGCATGCGCACGCGATTATGAACACACACTCACACTGTAAGAAATCAACTTGGCTCAGCTATCAATTGCGCACGCAATTATGAAAACACATTCACACTGTAAGTAATTAACTTGGCTCAGCTAATGCATGCGCACGCAATTATGAACACACATTCACACTGTAAGTAATCAACTTGGCTAGCTTGCGCATGCGCACGCGATTATGTACACACATTCACACTGTAAGTAATCGACTTGGCTCAGCTCTCAAATGCGCACGCGATTATGAACACACATATACACAGTGTAAGTATTTTAACGCTTGCGGCTCAGCGCATCTACCCCCACAGCAGCAGCTGGTAGCAGCCGCGTTTTGGCTCGACACTGTGAACTACCAGACACATACAGTCATATATCACATCATCATCAGCACATGACATATAGATACTCATATGATATCTGGTATGTTATGTTATCTGTTATGTTGGAGATATGTTGGAGATATGTTGGAGATATGTTATGTTATCTGGTATGTTGGTATGACATATAGATACTGCTCACACGTATACTCAACCAGCAACAGCTGCGCTCACAGAAGCGCGCACGGGTGCTCGCCAGGCATGATGAATTACATGCATTTGCATGTATGCAATTCAGCACACGCACACACACACACACACACACACACACACACGCACACACACATACACACACACACACACACACGCAGGCGGTGATACGTACCACGCCCACATCTAAGCACACCCCCAGCAATAGCTGGTAGCAGTTGTGTTCTTGGGTAAATGCACACCCACCCACACATGCACGCACGTACGCGCACATACACGGGCGTGGATGCATACCACGCCCACGTCTCTGCATACCCCCCGCAGTAGCTGGTAGCAGCCGTGTTCTTGAACCTTCACACCCACGCATGCACACACAAACGCACGCACACAGGGGGGGATGCGTACCACGCCCACGTCTCAGCATATCCCCCACAACAACTAGCAGCAGCCGCCGCCGCCGGATCCTCAGCAGCCGCCGCTATCAGGGCAGGCAGCATGTCAGTGCATGGGGGCTCTCAGTTCGCTAAGCCTCAAACGCGCCCGCCGACCTCCGGGAGTGCATCAGTGCATGGAGGCAGTCACTTCCATCGTGTGTCCTCTGTGGGGACAGGCCTGGCTGCAGGCGCCCAGACTGGCGGCGCCACGTTTGCGCGCAGCGGTAGCTTTGCAGGTGTGTTTCAAAGTGGGTGGGTGAGTGGGTGGTTGTTACTGTGCATGTGGAATGCATGTGGTGCCTTGCCTGTGCATGTGGAATGCATGTGGAATGCATGTGGAATGCATGTGGAATGCAAGTGGAATGCATGTGGAATGCATGTGGAGTCCACGTGGAGTCCTCCATGTGGAGTCCACGTGGAGTCCACGTGCATATGGAATGCATGTGGAATGCATGTGGTGCCTTCCATGGTGCAAAGTTGGACGGAGGGGTGATGAAGGTGGGCGGAGGGATGATGAAGATGGACGGAGGGATGATGAAAGGTGGGCGGAGGTATGATGAAGGTGGACGGAGGGATGATGAAAGTGGACGGAGGGATGATGAAGGTGGACGGAGGGATGATGAAGGTGGACGGAGGGATGATGAAGGTAGACGGAGGGATGATGAAGGTGGACGGAGGGATGATGAAGGTGGACGGAGGGATGATGAAGGTGGACGGAGGGATGGTGAAGGTGGACCGAGGGATGATGAAGGTGGATGGAGGGATGAATCTTGTGTGGCAGCAGGTTGGCAGGTGTGTGGATGCTACTGTGTGAGATGTGCATATGATGTGTGAGACGTGCATATAATATGTGTGTGACGTGCATGTGGTGTGTGAGACGTGCATATGGTGTGTGAGACGTGTATTTAATATGTGTGAGACGTGCATATAATATGTGTGAGACGTGCATATGATGTGTGCGACGTGCATATGGTGTGTGAGACGTGCATATAATATGTGTGAGACGTGCATATAATATGTGTGAGACGTGCATGTAATATGTGTGAGACGTGCATATGATGTGTGAGACGTGCATATTGGGTGTGAAACGTGCATATCATGTGTGAGATGTGCATATGGTGTGTGAGACGTGCATATGATGTGTGAGACGTGCATATAATATGTGTGAGACGTGCATATGGTGTGTGAGACGTGTATTTAATATGTGTGAGACGTGCATATAATATGTGTGAGACGTGCATATGGTGTGTGAGACGTGCATGTGGTGTGTGAGACGTGCATGTGGTGTGCGAGACGCTAAGGTTGTGATTGTAGTGCATTCCAGAGAAAGGACGCTGAGATTGTGATTGTGGTGCATTCCAGAGAAGGGACGCTGAGGTTGTGATTGTGGTGCATTCCAGAGAAGGGACGCTGAGGTTGTGATTGTGATGCACTTCAGAGAAGGAACGCTGAGGTTGTGATTGTGATGCACTCCAGAGAAGGGCCGCTGAGGTTGTGATTGTGGTGCATTTTAGAGAAGGGACGCTGAGGTTGTGATTGTGGTGCATTTTAGAGAAGGAACGCTGAGGTTGTGATTGTGATGCACTCCAGAGAAGGAACGCTGAGGTTGTGATTGTGATGCACTCCAGAGAAGGGACGCTGAGGTTGTGATTGTGATGCACTCCAGAGAAGGGACGCTGAGGTTGTGATTGTGGTGCATTTTAGAGAAGGAACGCTGAGGTTGTGATTGTGGTGCACTCCAGAGAAGGGACGCTGAGGTTGTGATTGTGATGCACTCCAGAGATGGAACGCTGGGGTTGTGATTGTGGTGCATTCCAGAGAAGGGACGCTGAGGTTGTAATTGTGGTGCATTTAATAGATGGAACGCTGAGGTTGTGATTGTGATGCACTCCAGAGAAGGAACGCTGAGGTTGTGATTGTGATTGTGATGCTTTTTAGAGAAGCGACGCTGCAAGGCGCACAGGTCTTGTGGGCTGGAGTTTGTGACGTACATGGGGGGTTAACGTTCGTGACACACATGTGGTTCACTTTCGCTTTCACTTCAAGTTTGTGTCGTACATGTGGGGGTTACAGTTTGTGACATACGCGTGGTTTATTCTGACTTTCACCTAAAGTTTGTGACATACATGTGGCTCACTCTCACTTTACACTCTCTTTAACCTAAAGTTTGTGACGTACATACGGGGGTTAAAGTTTGTGACACACATGTGGTCCAATTTGACTTCCAATGAAGTTTGTGACGTACATGTGGCTCAC
>Ga0307947_1001597_pt1:12500-18010 | contig 18010 bp, 20 predicted proteins | sample OrgLakmetagen232_FD_201840 | JGI IMG/M metagenome (GOLD analysis project Ga0307947, IMG submission 201840) | Saline water microbial communities from Organic Lake, Antarctica - #232 | ecosystem: Environmental > Aquatic > Non-marine Saline and Alkaline > Saline | place: Antarctica...
CCACACTGGAATGTCAAGGTGCGTGTATATGTGCGCGTGTGCGCGTGTGTGTGTGGCAGAGGGGGAAGGGCACGAGAGCATGCTAAGAGCTCGGTACAATAGCCATACTGGAATGCCAAGGTGCGTGCATGTGTGCGTGTGTGTGCGTGTGCAGGTGTGTGTGTGTGTGTGTGTGTGTACGTGTATGTGTACGGTTGTGTGTGTGTACGTGTACGTGTACGTTTTTGCGTGTGTTTACTTGTGGCTAGTATGCAAGGCCACGCAAAGTAGTATCAAGTATGTAACAGCACAACTGGTGCTCGTTACAACTACCAATGTTGCTGTCAAGGTAGAACTATATCTGATGCATATGCACGTACACGTACACACACACACTTTAGAACACCCTTACGCACACAAGCGCACGCGCATGTGCACACACAGGCGTCAGAGTTTGACTTCTGGCACAGGGGATGGAATGGTGGAGGGTTTTGGGGGGGAGCATGCTTATGGGCGAGTCCAGCCCCCGATGCCCATATGCCTAATCTGTTTAGAAATGCTTACCCCTGAGGTGGGTGCCACTGCCAATAGCTTTTCATGAGCTTGTGTTCAAAAAGCTTTTCATTTTAGTCGTGCCAATTAGCTTTTCATGAGGTTATGTAAATTATGCCAATTAGCTTTTCTTGAGGTGGGTGCCACTACCAATAGCTTTTCATGAGGTTGTGCCAATTAGCTGTTCATGAAGTTGTGCCAAGTACAAGCGCTACTTTTAATAGTAATCCACAAGGCCGTGGCAGGTACGAGCGCTACTTTTAATAGCATTCCACAAGGCGGTGGCAATTACAAGCTTTTGCCCTCGCGAAGTCTGGTCGTGATAAACCGGTCTCAATAAGTTAATTATAACAATTTGGCCCTACTTCTCATACCCCTGTACCCAATGCACGACTGCTTGGACTTCAGTGTCTAGCCCAGGATTTTGCTTCGGGCAGCTCGACGTCATTCCCCATTTAACGACCACAGAGTCTAGCTCTATTTGGGCCTATGCAGGGTTTTGCTTCAGGCAGCTCGACGTCGTGCACAATTGCTTGGGCCACAGTGCCTAGCTCTTTTTTGTTTGCATGCAGGGTTTTGCTGCAGGCTCGCCTCAAGTTACATCTAATGCTAAATAAGGGCTGATTCTTGCTGATCTTGTTCCGTAGTTTTGCCGCTCTTGTTCCGTAGCTTTACTGCTCTTGTTCCGTACAGAGCTTTGCTGCCTCGCAACGCGGCTTTATGGCACTGCCTTCCCAATTTTAAACCTTTTTTTGATCGACATTATGCACAAGTGCTTGGTCTGTTGTGCCTTGCTGTTTTCTGTGTAGGAATTTGCGTCCGTTGAGGCCCTCACGTTGGAGTGCCTATAACTTGTTTGTTTTACACTTTGCTTTTTGACACCATGTGTATGCCTGCAGATTATTTTGTCTGTTGAGACCTTCACGTTGCAGTGCCTTGAATTTACACTTGTTTGAACACTATGTGTGCGTGCTTGCAGGAGTTTGCGCCTGGTGAAGCCCTCTCGTTGGAGTGCCTATATTTTGTTTCACAATTTCTTTTGACACTATGTGTGCATGCCTGCAGGATTTTTCATCCGGCGAGGCCCTTACGTTGGAGTGGCCTTTATTTTGCAGGGTTGATCGTTTTACAATTCGCTTTTCGACACCATGTGTGCGCGCCTGCAGGATTTTTCGTCCGGTGAAGCCCTCACGTTGGAGTGCCTATATTTTGTTTCACAATTTCTTTTGACACTACATGTGCGTGCCTGCAGGATTTTTCGTCCGGTGAAGCCCTTACGTTGGAGTGCGCGTGTAAGGGCGAGCTTGCGATGCGGCACCGGGCCTGTGCCATAGAATGGAGCAATTTCAAGGGAGATCTAATGTGTGACATATGCAAGCATCAGATCCGAAATCTGCCCCCCATCGACCCAGCTATCCTAGCAGCCCGTGAGGAGGCCCTGCGACAAAGGCAGCCTAACTTTAACGTGTCATCACAGTAAGTGTGCTTGTGTGTGTGTGTGTGTGTGTGTGTGTGTGTGTGTGTGTGTGTGTGCGTGGGTGGGTGGGTGTTTGCTTGTGATTATATGCCTCTGAATGTGTTCAAGTTGAAATAGGTAGGGTGTGTTTGTGTCTGATTATATGTCTCTCAATGTATGCATGTTTTAATTTGGTAGGGTGTGTTTGCTTGTGATTATATGTCTGTAAGTGTATGCAAGTTGAAATCGGTAGGAAGGCCCTATGACAATGTCAGTCTGAGTGCTACACTTGAACGTGTCATTGCATTAAGCACTAAGTGTGGATGTGACATTTGATCCACTACAGTAACTGCATGCACAGCTAATCTCTGTGAGTGTGCATCTCGCTGTAGGTATTTGTGTGTGTGTGCGCATGTGTACGCTTGTGCATGCTTGTCTCAGTGTTGATTATAGAATCCAGGAAGAAGTGCTGTGCATTCATTATTATGGTCGAATCTTCTAGAGTCGAAGAAAAAAGCAAATTAAAAAGGGGAAGCAAAAGCAAGAGCAGAGGTCTTCTATTTGACTTTCCTGCCGTTCCTCTCACTGTGTGTCTGTGTGTGTGTGTGTGTGTGTGTGTCTTTGTGTGTCTATATGTGTGTTTGTGAGTGTGTGTGTTTTGTGCGTGCGTGCACAAATTCACATAAGCTGACACTCTTTGTGACGGTGCATTTTCATGTTTGCAATTCACACACGTACACACACATGACTACACAGGTCTCTGTGCATTGTCATGTCAAAATTATTTCACATGGGCGTGCACGTAAAGTCACAGGCTTCCGTACAAAGTAACGTGGACACTACATACTTGTACTCGCACGTACACAGGCTTTGTGCATTTTGTCACTTTCATTACACACTTTTGTACACAAACAAACAAACACCCACCCCCGTCACACACACACACACACATACACGCACACACACATACACACACACATGCGCGCGCACACACACACACACATACAAACACACCACATTTATACAAACACACGCACATACCCACTTACACACACATGCACAGGCCTTCGTGTGTCGACTCGCTGTTTGACGGTGTGCGTGTGGCTTGGCTGACCATCATCGCCTGCATCCTGTTCCTTCCGGACCAGCCAATGTCCCGCACGTTCTTGATTGGTAAGAAGGCCAGGAAGAGTGCATGTGGCCTTTTTCCATAATTAATGTGGGGAGTGTTTTTTCACTGCCTGCATAGTTTTTTTGATCTTTTCTTTTTCTAGTGCATGTACCAGCATGCACTGTAGGTGATAAACTATAGGGTTGGCCAGAACCATATATCACCTTGCAAATACCGTATATACTGTATGTACGGAAAAACCAGTACCCTTCAGACTTAAATCACAATAGCTTCATTTTATAGCTCTTAAACAACTGCACACCTGTATTAAATTTAGCTGTGTCAAAACATCAAAGTTTGAATGGGCTAGGCCTGTCCAAAGCCTACAAGACCCCAAAATGGTCATTTCCAGTGCAAAAAGAAGCCAAACTACTCTGACCACCAAGAGAATCCAAAGCCAAAAAGACCCCAAAATGACCATTTCCAGTGCAAAAAGAAGCCAAACTACGTTAACCACCCATACAACTTTGTCATTGATGCAAATACATGCATTGAAAAAAAATGTAGGAAGCAAAGGGCTTGCTTAATTGAAAGAGTCGCAAAGAAAAAATAAACTCCAAAGAGCAAAAAGGACTGCTCCTTCTGGGATTCGAACATGAGATGAGGTGTACCATTCAAAATATGGTTTTGCACCGTGCTATTAAAACGGGACCTCCCCGTATTATACAGTGTATATATTGTACCGTATAATACCTACAATTATACTAATGCGGATCTGGCCCACCCTAATAATGTACTCAGGCTTGTGCACAGATGGTAGACGGTACGGTACAATGAGTACGGTACAGACCGTCCTTTTGAAAAAGAGTTGACGCCACACAATACTTCCCTGGGCGACCCTGAGGCTGGGCTGGGCTGCAATAGCTCGGGGGAAGGGCCCAGCAGTGGCTTGCATGGAAGCTCAAAGTCGGACGCAGTACTTGATTCCTGGTTAACAATTAGCGTATACTTGAACAATTATTGCAATAAGGAAACAAGAGTTTTGGGCCGAAATTGGAGTCAAACAGCCAAATTACACCAAGATCGCACTGTCCTGTACGGTTCGAGACCGTACTAGTCAACTCGACCGTCTTTATTGAGTACGGTACGCTGTATTACGGTACGGTACCGTAAGTACGGTCAAAATCGCTCTAGTACGGGGTGTTTGCACAAGCCTGAATGTACTGGAGGTGGTGTATTATGATATACTAGAGGTGGTGCACTGGACTTGCATGTGCTGTAGGTGGTGTAGTAGCATGTGCTGTAGGTGGTGGAGCATCATGTGCTGTAGGTGTGCTAGCATGTACTGTAGGTGTACTGTCACGTGCTGTAGGTGGTGGACTATGATATACTAGTGGTGGTGCACTGGACTTGCATGTGCTGTAGGTGGTATACTATAATATACAATAGGTGGTGTAGCATCATGTGCTGTAAGTGGTGGACTAGATTATGCTGTAGTTGGTGGACTATAATGTAGGGTTGGCCAAAACCGTACATACGAAATTACAGCGTGTCTGGATTCGCCGTATAACCGTATCCGTATATGGAAATTTCCGACCGTATCCGTATCCGTATGACCGTACATGGGTTTTGGCCGACCATGTATATACGCCGTATCGTATATATGTCGTTTATGGACCGTATTTGCAGGTGGTGCAGTTCGAATCCCAGCAACAGCAGTATTTTTTGCTCTTTTTGGTCAATTTCCTTTTCTCGCGCCTCTTCTTACTGAGCTCTTCCTTTGCTTCCCTTTTCTATTCATGCATGTGTTAAGCATTAATGATTAGTTTTTATGGGTGGTTATAGTAGTTGAACTCCTTTTTGCACTGAAAAAGACCTTTGTTTGGCAGCTTATAGTAGCTTAACTCCTTTTTGGCACTGAAAAAGGCCTTTTTTGGCTTGAAGCAGGCCTAACTCCTCAACCATTCATTTTTTGGGTATAGCAGATTGGGTCATGCGTACTCAGCTCTTCAGGAGCAAAATGGCCCCCCTATTTCTGAGTGAATCCATTTCCCCTCATATATGGTATATACGGAAATACTTTGTATATACGGTCATATACAGCGTATATACATTATACGGAAATCCCATGTACGGTTTGGGCCAACCCTAATAATGTGCTGTAAGTGTGTACTAGCAGATATAGGATTGGCGGGAACTGTCTCTCGTCTTATTTGACCGTTTACTTGATGGAATTCCTGCCAAGAATACCGTATGTACACTGTATATATACACATGGTTCTGGCCAATCTGAAGCATGTTCTGTGCTAGCATGACAGCATAGCCTGCATTTGCGTGTCCTGTGGGTTTAGGAAATAGCCCACACAACCACACACATACACGCACACACAAACACCCATACACCCATACACC
>Ga0307947_1001602_pt1 | contig 17991 bp, 28 predicted proteins | sample OrgLakmetagen232_FD_201840 | JGI IMG/M metagenome (GOLD analysis project Ga0307947, IMG submission 201840) | Saline water microbial communities from Organic Lake, Antarctica - #232 | ecosystem: Environmental > Aquatic > Non-marine Saline and Alkaline > Saline | place: Antarctica: Organic Lake...
TGGCAAAGTGTGAAAGCAAACACTGCAGGGATGCGTGAATGTGGCAGTGTTGGCAATCGTGCAAATGCACAGCAGTGGTGGCAAAGTGTGAGTGAAAACGTGGTGGCAAAGTGTGTGAGCAAACACTGCAGGGATGCGTGAATGTGGCAGTGTTGGCAAGAGTCACTCTTGAATCTTGAAGAGTGTGAATTAGATTGTGGTGGCCAGTTGTGAGTGCAGCTGTGGTGGTAATGTGTGAATGCATCAGTGGTGTCAAAGAAAGGGCGAGGTATTAACAGGAGGTCAAGTTATTTTGAGTGCGTTGTCATATGAGATCGTGCAAGGTGCTTCACGCCTCCTGATCACATGTACGCACCCACCCCACACACATTTTGAGCTCTTATGCCTCACTTGTCCTCATGTTCTCATGAATAAAGCTGCTCTTGCTCCACATCGATCACTAAATCAATGCACGTGCACCTCTCGATGGACTCTCTTAAGCTCTGACTGTGAGCGCAGAGTTAATGCTGACCCTTCTGCTTAACGCTTTGCTTGTAAAACCACCTGTTCCAATTCTAAGCTGCTTAGCAGATCTAAGCTCTGGCTGTGAGCGCAGCATTGATGCTGACACTTTTGTTTCACCTTTTTTATGTCTTGCTAATTTATTACATCTGCACTAATTTTGCGCCTCTCAGCGGATTGCTCAGATTTAATCGCAAGAGCAGCAACAGTGCTAGCCCTTAAGTGCGACCTTCTTTATGTCTTGTTCATAAATACAACTGCTCTGTTTTGCGCCTCTCAGCGGATTGCTCAGATTTCGCTGCACAGAGCAGCAGCAGCGCTGACCCTTAGGTGTGACCTTCTTTATGTCTTGCTAATGATTATGACTCTTCCAATCTCCCTCCTCTCAGCGGATTGCTCAGATTTGGCCGCAAGAGTAGCAACAGCAGCACCGACCCAGACTTTGGGAGAAAGAGCGCGCACAGCAGCAGCGGTGCAGAGGCTGTGAAGAGGCCGAGTGCTGGGGGAGAGGCCGGGAGCAAGAGTGGTGGTGGTGTCCGCAGGAGGAGCAGCGGGCTGCTGGACTTCAGTTGGATGACCGGCAGCAGAAGTACAGGCAACGCACAGGCAGCATCGAAGGATGGATCGCAGCCTGGCAATGGTTCGAAGGATGGATCTCAGCCTGGTTTTGGTACGTGGTGGTTTTGATCAAGCAGTGGAAGGCGTAGGTGGCGTTGAGACTGTGAGCACAGGATGTCGTGTGTTGCGTTCTGGCAAAAACAGTAACGCGCAGGCATCGTTACGGGATGGATCATAGCATGGTTTTGGTACGTGGTGGTTTTGATCAAGCAGTGGAAGGCGTAGGTGGCGTTTAGACTGTGAGCACAGGATGTCGTGTGTTGCGCTCTGGAAAAAACAGTAACGCGCAGGCATCGGAGCAGGATGGATCATAGCCTGGCCTTAGTACGTGGTGGTTTTGATCAAGCAGTGGAAGGCATAGGTGGCGTTCAGACTGTGCGCACAGGATGTCGTGTGTTGCGTTCTGGCAAAAACAGTAACGCGCAGGCATCGTTACGGGATGGATCATAGCCTGGTTTTGGTTGTACTTAGGCTTCGGAGGCTGTAGGTGGCGGTGTTAAGGCACAGGCACTCTGAATTGATTCGACAAGGCCTGGCAATTGTTAGAAGCAAGGTTAGGCAGATGCAATAACCGCATTTAGACGCAGGAGTACCAGTAATGCGTAGGCTGCATGTAGGTAGGGGTTTTGCCATGCCTGGTATTAGGAGGAAGCTTGGCTAGGGCAAATGCACACGCACACACACACACACTCACACACACACGCACACACACACACACACACACACACACACACGCACACACACACACACTCACTCACTCACTCACACACACACACTAACACACACACGCAAGGAGTCCAAATTCATTTGCTGATAAACAGAGAAGCACCGTCCACAATCGCAGCATTGCATGGTCATTCCTGTGCGTGTATGTGCGTGTATATGTGTGTGTTTGTGCACATGTGCAGGCAGCAGTTGAAGTGGTCGTATGTGAATGCCCATGAGGCAATAATGCGCTCTGCTCCAAGCGTCAAGCGCTTCTTGGCATGCTAACCAACGCCGACACCCATGCATACAGTGGCTCGCTCACATCAGGGGCGGCAGCTTATGCCGCACATGCAAACACACATTCTCTTCAACACACATGCTCACATGCTTTTATTTGCTGCATGTGCAGACAAAGAAGAGGATGCAAAGGGCCCCAACAGTGCTGTATGTGGTTTGCTCACAAGTGAGGCCCTTGGCAGAGTGAGCGGCTTGGAGGGTGGCGCACTGCCACGAAGCTTGGAAGCATCACAGCCAATCGCAGCCACAGGTGAGCTAGCACATAGGTTGGATTGAGGAATTCACATTAACCAGTGAGCACCTAATGAGCGGTCACAAAGTTTATAGGCGTCGCAGCCAGTCGCAGCCGCAGATGAGCCAGCACATAGGAAGGGTTGTGCATTTTACAATAACCAGTGAGCACATTTTAGCGGTCACCAAGCTCGGAGGCGTCGCAGCCAGTCGCAGCCGCAGATGAGCCATCACATAGGAAGGGTTGAGCATTTTACATTAACCAGTGAGCACATTTTAGCGGTCACAAAGCTTGGAAGAGTCGCAGCCAGTCGCAGCCGCAGATGAGCCAGCACATAGGAAGGGTTGAGCATTATACATTAACCAGTGAGCACATTTTAGCGGTCACAAAGCTTGGAAGAGTTGCAGCCAGTCGCAGCCGCAGATGAGCTAGCGAAAAAGAGGGATTAGGCAGATTTACGTGTGTACCAGTGATCAAATAGTTGGCAAAGGCCCCCAACAAGTTTTCAAATATTGACCAAGGTTTTGTTGGGCAGTACACCCCATACTGTGTCACCCATCGCATCACTCATCGTGTCACTCGTCACTCATCGCGTCACTCGTCACTCATCGTGTCACTCGTCGTGTCACTCATCATGTCACTCGTCACTCATCATGTCACTCGTCACTCATCGTGTCACTCGTCACTCATTGTGTCACTCGTCGTGTCACTCATCATATCACTCGTCACCCATCGTGTCACTCGTCACTCATCGTGTCACTCATCACTCGTCGTGTCACTCGTCACTCTTTGTGTCACTTATTATGTTGCCTGCCCACTGAACGCCATTGCCCATCCCAAGCTTCCAAAGCGTAGTATTCCTGCATCCATTAAACTCCCTGGTAGACAGTAGGGCGCTGGCACGGATCGTGGCTTGTTGTTCCTAGCACTGGTTTATGGTCTCAAGCATGGCTCTCTTTGTCAGACTTTGATTTGATCCTCAATGGTAAATTTGATCTTTTAAGTTTGCAAGCGTGGCGCTCTAACACAGGCACTCAACCCTACACGTATGCTGGAGTGGCAATGCGTCACATGCATGGCACACACATACACACGCACACACACACACACACACACAAACACACACACACCTCGACTCACAAGAAAACAGGCACAGCATTGTGGCCACCGCCAGAAGCAGCAGCAAGCACAATCCTCACACAAACGATCCTCACACGCATCAAGCACGATCCTCAAGCACAATTCCCAAGCACGATCCTCATACGCATCAAGCACAATCCTTACACGCATAAAGCACGATACTCATACGCATCAAGCACGATCCTCATACGCATCAAGCACGATCCTCACACGCATCAAGCGCGATCCTCATGCATGATTCTCGAGCACAATCCTCAAGCACGATCTTCACACGCATCAAGTATGATGATTAAGCACGCTCCTCACACGTTTGCAATCACTTTCATCCACAGATGCCGGAAAAAAGGGCGCAGCATGCACCACACTACCACAACCAGCAATAGCAGCAGGCGGAGGCGCAGCAGATTTTTCTGACACCTCGTCTGTGCGTGCAGCAGATGCATCTGGCTCCTCAGCACCAGCTGCTCGTGCAGTGTCTGGGCAACCCGCCTCTGCTGCTGACCCTCCTGCAGCAAAATCTGCTGAGGACGGCAGTGGCAGTGGCAGTGGTGGTGGTGGTGGTGGTGGTTATGAGGGAGGTGAAGAAGCCGACACCGGCACGGAAGTTGCAGCACAGGCCTCTGAGTCAGCAGCACATACTGCAGCAGCATATGCAGGGGCAGCAGGAGAGCCTGCTAGTGGGGTGATTGGGAGTGTGGGTGGTGCAGGTAAGGGAGTGTTGGGAGAGATAGATAGTTGTATGTGTGTGTGCTTGTGTATGTGTGTGTATGTGTATGTGTGTGTGTTTGTGTGTGTGTGTGTTTGTGTGTGTGTGTGTGTGTGTGTGTGTGTCTGAAAGGATGTGCTAGGAAGTGTGTGCAGGTGAGGGAGTGTTGGGAGAGAGTTGTATGTGTGTGTGTTTGTGTGTGTGTGTGTGTGTGTGTGTGTGTGTGTGTGTGTGTGTGTGAAAGGATTTGCTAGGAAGTGTGTGCAGGTGAGGGAGTGTTGGGAGAGAGAGTTGTATGTGTGCGTGTGTGTATGAATGGATGTGCTAAGAAGTGTGCAGTCGAGGGAGTGCTGAAAGAATGTGTACGGAAGAAAGAGTTAGGGTGTGAGGAGTGATGGACGAATGCTTATGAGAATGTTACAGGGTGTGTCTGGTAAAGTAAAGGCACACATAGTTAGGGTTGGCCAGAACCGTATATATGCATTGTATATGACCGTATATTTGGTGATTTCCCTGCCAAAAATACCGTATATTCACCGTATATATATGGTTCTGGCCAACCCTACACATAAAGTATAGGCGGCAGTACTCTGTCTGGTGTTTGAGGCACCTATGGTATAGCCGGCAGTGACCTTGTTGGTAGAACAGGCACCCTATTGTGAACTATATATAGTTTAGGTGACAGCACTCTGGCTGATTAAATATAGGCACCTACAGTAGGTGGCACTACTCCGTCTGGATTTGTGCTGACATACGCATATCTGGAATTCGTTTTTGAGGCACCTGTGGTGAAGGCGGCAGTACTCCGTCTGGAATACGCGAATAAAGCCAAAACAGCCCACTGCTGCTGCCTTTGCTCGTTCACAGTGCACACACACGTAAGGGCACCCCTCCTCTCTTATGCCATTACGCCCACACACATGTCTACACACTCATGCACATGAACACACATGTCTACACACTCATGCACATGAACGCACATGTCTACACACTCATGCACATGAACACACGTGCACTCATATAACACAACTGTAGCAGCAGCGGCCTGCGCATTGCCACTACTAGCTTTGTATTTAATCCCCCCCCCCCCCCCTCCACCTCCCACCCACCTCTCTACGTACACCCACCCACCCACCCACCCACACCCACGCATCCATCCGCACCCACACAGGTGGCAGCAGCATTAAACTGTGCAGCGACAGCACCCTCTCATGCACGCACACACACACACCCACACACACACACATACACCCACACCCACACATACACGCACACCCACCCACACACACACACCCACACCCACCCACCCACACCCACACAGGAGGCAGCAGCAGCATCCTACGCAGCAACAGCACCGTCCCGTATATGCACCCCCCACCCACTCACACATACACACGCGGACACACACACACACACACGTGCGCACACACAAACACCACACACACACACACACACACATACACCCACCCACCCACCCACCCACACACACACACACACACACAGTTAGCAGCAGCAGCAGCAGCAATCTGCGCAGCGACGCCACCGTCCCCGTGCGCACCTCAACCCTAGCTGCAGGTGATGGCTCCGCACGTGACTTTAAGCACGCTTCTGCCGCTCTCTTGTCGTCGGACGATGGCCTCTCCAGTGTGCGCAACGATGGGAGCCGTGGGTTGGCAGCCGGGGCAGGAGGGATTCCACCGTCCTCGTCATCAGCAACAGTCGGCACTGGTGGTGGAGTGGAAGCTGGTGCAGAGGGTGCTGCGGCAGATTCGGTTCAGAAGGATAAACCTGGAGATGGTCAAGGTGCTGGTGTCGGTGTTGGTGGTGGTGGTGGTGGTGTAGGGGATACTGGTCGGGGGGGAGAAGAAGAAGGGGCGCGTGTAGGGGAGCGAGGCGTTTCGGGAGAGGGCTGCTCACCCCCCTTGGTGCAGCTGCTGACACCCTTTGCTGTACCCACGGCGCGTTTCCCTGGTGAGTGTGCTTGTGTGTGCGCGTGTATTTGCGTGTTATGTGTGTGTGTGTGTGTGTGTGTGTGGGTTTTGTGTGTATATGTTTGTGTGTGTGTCGTTTGTGTTTTGATGTTTGTTTGCGTGTTATTCACACCTGAACTTGTGCTTGCCGTTGTTGTGTTTTGTGCTGCTGGTGCCACGCCCTCGGCACGTTTTCCTGGTGAGTGTGGTGTGCTTGGAAGTGTGCTTGACATTACAGTGTGCTTGACATTACAGTGTGCTTGACGTTACAGTGTGCATGCCACTACAGTGTGCTTGACGTACAGTGTGCTTGACATTACAGTGTGCTTGACATTACAGTGTGCCTGGCATTACAGTGTGCTTGACATTACAGTGTGCTTGACATTACAGTGTGCTTGACAATTCAGTGTGCTTGGCATTACAGTGTGCTTGACATTACAGTGTGCTTGGCATTACAGTGTGCTTGACATTACAGTGTGCTTGACAGTACAGTGTGCTTGACATTACAGTGTGCTTGACATTACAGTGTGCTTGACATTACAGTGTGCTTGACATTACAGCGTGCTGTTGCTATGCAGTGTTTTGTGCTGCTGGTGTCTCTCTCGCCATCGCACATATCTAGGCTTGGCCAGATTCGTATGCATACACCGTATATGACCGTATATTTGGCGATTTCCCTGCGAAAGATACCGTGTATACACCGTATGTATACGGTTCTGGCCAACCCTACACATATCTCTGGGGCACGTGCGTGCAGCGTACCTTTCAAGTTAAGCAACGACATGCCTTAGTCTCGTGGCAAGGTTCCCTTTGTTGATTGGCATAATGTCATCTTAGTAGCCAAAAGAGTAAAACACCAAGCTGTGTACCGCAGCTCGTCAAGCCCTTCTCTAACTCATCTTGATGACGTCACACCAATGATGACGTCACCCCCGTGATGACGTCACACGCCTGTAATGAGGTCACACCTGTGATAACCTCACACCTGTGATATCGTGATGACGTCACGCCTGTAATGAGTCTTGCCTGTGATGACGGCACACCTGTGATATCGTGATGACGTCACGCCGGTGATGAGGTCACACCTGTGATATCGTGATGACGTCACACTTGTGATGGCGTCACACCTGTGATGACGTTACACCTCTTTTTTCAGGGGATGATGCTTCACCCTCCAACGCATGCAAGCACATCACTTCTGAGCTGCCAGTTGGGATGGAAACAGCTGAGGGCAGCCAGGACAGTGAACACGTTCTGCAGCAGGAAGAAGAGGACCGGGCAGGTAGGAAGTTAGTGGTGGCCGATGTGTGTCTCATCAATAGGGTTGGCCAGAGCCATGAATATACGATGTACATACGGTATTTTCGACAGGGGACTTGTTTATCGAGTATACAGCCATCTACGGCGTATATATACGGTTATGGCCAACCCTGCTCATCAAGCATTTTTTCATGTCAGAGAAGCCATTCAAAGCAGCGAATTCAGCGATCAGTGCTGTGAGAAACAAGAGAGGAAAACAGTTCGTGAAAGTTTTAGAACCCTCTAACTGTTCGAGCACTTCGATGTGCAATTTTGAAAATGGAGGATTTTGCTGGGTTCTGTTGTCATATTCGTCCAGAACATGCTATTGTCTTGAATGTATATACTAAATTATAATTCATGGCTGTCCCCATGTACAACCCCCCCAAACCAGTCTCACTTAAATCTCCACCCAATTCAAAGCCCCCTATACCCTGCAAGATGCTTGATGTTGTATCTAAACCATTGACATATGCTGGAAATTTGGCAATCTGGGGGGTTCTGTGGGGCCCGGTGCGTATTTTACACCCACTCTGGCAGGGAAAAGATGCATTTTTGAAGTTGCCCTGATCGACCTCTGCTTCAGGATATAAGCGTTATAAATGGTATATAACAATGCTGCGATGTCGAATTTGGGGCTGGGGAACTGGGAATGCCGGCGTATGGGAGGCACTCACATAAGGGACACTGGGGTAAAAGACAGAAAGGCTGTCGCTCCATACCTGCTGTGAGTTACAACCCGTTTTTTGCTCTCCGAGTTGCGGGATTAAATCTAGCTTAATATAAAGTTGAAATGGGGCCAATCGGTGGCCTGGTCAGAATTTGGTGAAATGTAACTTTGTCTAGCGGGCCACCCACTGGGTCTTTTTGCTGCTCTTTTCGCAAAGGAAAAAAACAGCTATCCAGTTCAACTTTAACGTCCCAAAGGGAAAGGGGGGATAGAGCCAAAATTGGTTTATTGGGACTGTTTGGCTTGCAAAGGGGTTGGCCAGGGGTTCATGTGGACAGCCTAATGAGTGCGCAGAGAATCAGAATGTTTGACGGCCGTTTAAGGCTCTTTCCTCAAAAATTAAAAGGGCTGAAAGTTTGACAGAATTTTAATAGCTTGCGAACGGCATTTTTAGAATTCATTAAAATGTGTGAAAGTTTGCAAACCCGAAGTTTTGACCGAACCCCAAACTGAGCAACCCTGGTACACACACAATGAAACATCAACTGCATTGCACACACACAATGGGACATCAACTGCATTACACACACACAATGAAACATCAACTGCATTACACACACAATGAAACATCAACTGCATTATACACACAATGAAACATCAACTGCATTATACACACAATGAATCATCAATTGCATTACACACACACACACACACACACACAATGAAACATCAATTGCATCACACACACACAATGAAACATCAACTGCATTACACACACAATGAAACATCAACTGCATTATACACACAATGAAACATCAACTGCATTACAAACACACACACAATGGAACATCAACTGCATTACACACACACAATGAAACACCAACTGCATTACACACACACACGCACAATGAAACATCAACTGCATTAAACACACAATGAAACATCAACTGCATCACACACACAATGAAACATCAACTGCATTATACACACAATGAAACATCAACTGCATTATACACACAATGAAACATCAATTGCATTACACACACACACACACACACACACACACACACAATGAAACATCAACTGCATTGCACACACAATGAAACATCAACTGCATTACACGCACACAATGAAACATCAACTGCACTACACACACAATGAAACTTCAACTGCACTACAACATCAACTGCACTACACACACAATGAAGCATCAACTGCACTACACAGGCATTGCAAGCCAATCCCCACTGCACCACCGTCTCACAACTGTGTGCTACTGACCCGTCTCCGCACCTGCTTAGCCGCACACGCACGCATAACCGCACAGGCACTGCTTAACTGCACAGGCACTGCTTAACCGCACAGGCACCTGCTTAACCGCACCGCTTAACTGCACAGGCATCTGCTTAACCGCACAGGCACCGCTTAACCGCACAGGCACTGCTTAACCGCACGGGCACCTGCTTAACCGCACAGGCACCGCTTAACCGCACAGGCACCTGCTTAACCGCACCGCTTAACCGCACAGGCACCGCTTAACCGCACAGGCACCACAAGCATGCTCTGCCACATCACCGTCTCCACATCCATGGCCTATTGGCCCTACAATTCACTCACTCACACACACAATTGTCTCTTTGTCTGCTAAACCACACAGGCATTACAGGCGAGCCCTGCTACATCACCGTTTCAACGATTGTGCGCTACGAGCAGCGCCTGTGTGCACTGCTAGAGCTGGGACGTATGGTAGTGGGTGTGCAGGTGTGTGCTATCTCAAAATGTCTGTTCAATGCGGCTGGCCCTGATAGAAAGGGTCATCCAAAGGTTGCCTGAGTGTGTAATGTTCAAGAACGTGCTCGAGAAGGGGGCGTGCATGTGTGTCTTGTGTGTCCTGTGTGAATCTTTCCGTGTGCAAACTTGCAGCTGTACGCCTGATGCAGCTGTAGGTCTTCGCTAAATTATTTGCAGCTGTAGCTGTAGGTCTTACGTCTAAGAAGTGCTGCTTACACTGACCTGGCCTGCTTACACTAACCTAGCTGATTGGTATTGTGCCTGCATTGGATTGCTGCTTGAGGTGGACGGGTTTGCCTGCTTGACTTTTTGCTGATCTGGTTCCTGGTCGCTGCTTATAAATACCTAAATGCTGAAGATCTCGACCTCCTCTAATCATTTGCTATACCGTGCATTCCAGCCTCCCATAACCACACACACAAACACACACAAACACACAAACCTAACTTACCAATCCAAACAAACTCAGCTGGTAGCACACTTTACCCCACTTTTCTTTCAAAGTGCATATGTAAGTGTTTCGTGCTTCATAGCCACCCACATCACACCTACCTCAATTAACACACTCCTCTGTGCTCAATAACATAGCTTCGTGCTCTCCTCCATACACTCGAGCATGCATTTTAGCCTCTCATATAACACCCACCTTACTTGACACAAGTTGTTTGCTCATTGACAATGTTTCCTGCTCCACTTCACCTTGAGCATGCATTTGCCTCTCATAAAACACACACCTTGCTTAACACAAGTTGTTTGCTCAATAACAATGTCTCCTGCTCCACCTTACCTTGAGCATGCATTTTAGCCTCTCACAAAACACCCACCTAAGCTAGCACAAGTATTTTGCTGAATAACATTGTTTCCTGCTCTCCTCCCATAAAGTTGAGCATGCATTTTAGCCTCTCACAAAACACCCACCTTACTTAACACAACTTTTTTGCTCAACAACAATGTTTCCTGCTCCACTTCACCTTAAGCATGCATACACATCTTGTGTGCCAAAATCTTGTGTGCCAAAATCTTGTGCCAAAATCCCCCCATCACACCCCCCCCAAACCTCCAGACCCTTTTGTAGGAATATGCTTCTTGCCACACTCCCACCCAAATCGCAGCCCCCCCAGGCCGACCTCTCCGCCCCTCTCCTCCAGCCTGTCTCAATCTCGCGCGTCGCTGCCACCTTGAAGCGCACCCACGACATCGCTTGCCCTCCTGAGCCAACATGCGCACCCGGCACAGGCCTTGAAAACAGAGGGGGTTCTGCTAGCTGTCAAGGTGATCCCTCTGATACGTGTGCGTGTGTGTGTTTCTGTATGTGTGTGAGTGTCTGTGTGTGTCTGTGTGTTTTTGTGTGCGTGAATGTCTGCGTGTGTCTGTGTGTATGTGTGTGTGAGTGTCTGTGTGTGTGTGTGTGTTTGTGTGTGTGTGTGCCTGTGTGTGTGTGCGTGTGTGTGAGCGTGTGTGTGTGTGTGTGTGTGTTTGTGTGTGTGTGAGTGTGGGTGTGCGCTTGTGGGCTCAGGTTGTACACTTGTATGAACTGGAGGTGGCAAAGGCGTAAAAGGTAGGGCGGGGTGGGGCTGAGGCAGAGATTAAGACTGCTCATGTAAAGGCTTAGATGAACGGCTGATGCTAGTCTGTCTGTGTTGGTTAGTTTGCAAAAGAGCCAAGCCCAGCATAGCGTTTCAGTCACGTTGCTGGAGGTGCACATGTGCGCAAACATGTAACACACACATGCACATGCACACTCACACATACATACATACATACGTACCACTCACACACCACCACACTGTTATTAATTCGCACTCAATGTTTCAACACACACACACACACGCGCAGAGGGTGCTGGAGCCTGTGTGGCTGACGAACAACCCACGTCTGACACCCCTCAACCAGTCTCAAACGTTGGCAACAGCCACATCCGCACGGCGTCACGTGAGTGTATGTGTGTGTATATGTGTGTGTGCGTGTGTGTGTATGTGTGTGTGCGCGCGTTGACCTGGTATTTGGAATCATTGTGGCAGTATGGACCAATGCTTTGTGTTGTGTTTGTTTCACGAGCACTGCCATGGTTCTGTATTGCACCGGCTATGACCAGAGGAAAGTTTACAGTCAGACAACAGCTTTAGAGGTACCCTGTTTCAGAGCACTGCATTTTTTTGCTGCCCTACTCAGCTGCCCTACTCAGCTGCCCTATTCAGCTGCCCTATTTGTGTTTTCCCTGTTTGTCCTAGCAAGTGTGTGGGCCAAAGTACAAGTGTTGTAACACTTTAACTCACATGAGTGCGCGCATGTGTGATTGCGTGTGCGTGTGTGTAGGTGATGACGGCAACCTCACACTGCCGCAGCGCCTTGCTTTGCGTGCGGGGTGTGAGGAGTTGGTGGAGCTGGGAAGTGCAAGCTACAATGGCGCCAGCTTTGGAGGGAATGTTCTAGGCGCGTCTGGAAGGTGCGTGTGTGTATGTATGTGTGTATTTATATATATGTGTGTGTGTATGTGTGTGTGTATATGTGTGTGCATGTATGGAGTGGGAGAGGCTGGTGGGTGTTCTGTGCGTGTCTGGAAGGTGTGTGTGTATGCGTGTTTATGTGTGTGTGCATGTATGGAGTGGGAGGAGCTTGTGGAGCTGGGGAGTGCCAGCTACGATTGGGACAGCTTCGGAAGGGAGATTCTAGGCGCGTGTGGCATGTGCGTGCGTGTGTGTGTGTGTGTGTGTGTGTGTATGTATGGAGTGCAAGGAGTTGCTGGAGCTGGCGGGTGCCAGCAACGATGGGGCTGCTTTGGGGGGGGAGTTTCTAGGCGCGTCCGTTAGTGAGTCATCAATAGAGGGATTTTGCATTGAGTGCATAAAGCAATACCTCAGAAAAAACAACCCCACTGCAATTCCGCACATCAGATTCAATATAATGAACATTTATGGTCTATGAACTTATAAGGCACACCAAAAGGTGAATAAACGTGAGGGTTGAATAGGTGCCCAGCTGCATCTGGTGGTCCATTCATGCACGCCAATGCATGCTTGCGCATCACACATGCATTAACGAGCACATCCACCTAACCACACACATATACCCAAACACATGCGCACACACACACAAACACACACAAACACACACATACAGAAACACACACATACACAAACACACACACACACACAAACACACACGTAACCTTTGTTTGTGCAGGCGTGGAGAAAGTGAGCCTCTGGGAGGAAGCAGGTTTGGAAGACCCCAGCCCCGCACCCGCTCGCGCATGCATACCTCGCCAGCCGCACAAAACAGTGCACCGTCACTGCAGGTGTGTGCGTGTGTGTGTGTGTGTGTGTGTGTGTGTGTGTGTGTGCACGTGTGTGTGTGTGTGTGTGCACGTGTGTGTGTATAATTGTTTGCGTGTGTGTGAGTGTGAGTGTGAGTGTGTGTGTGTGTGTGTGTGTGCGTTTGTGTGTGGGTTTGCTTGCGGATGTGCGTGTGCTTATGAATGTGCGTGTGTGTGCTTGCGTGTGTGTCTGCACCAATTTGCCAATATCAGCAGGAAAATCGCTGCCTTGACGTCACTTGTGCATACACACTGCTCACAACAGCGCACTCACTGCGAGGCACGCAATTATGTGCGTAATTGAATGGAGGCCTTGCCCATTGAATACTCGCCAGCCCATGCACACAAGCACGCTATGCATTTTTGCATGTTTTCTTGCACAACTGCATGCGCACGCTCGCATACCCTCCCCCACATCTACACAGGTACACACAAATATGCATGCACACACACGCACGTACACACATGCATACGCACACACGCACACACACACAAACACACAAATACACAAACAAGTACACACGCACATGCGCACAACACACATGCGCGCGTAGACACCCACAGCCACCCACCCACACACACTTACAGGACATGGGCAGTCCCCACCGCCACAGACGCTACACCGGGGGTGCCTTTGGGGGCGGCACCCCCCCCCTTGGCAGCCAAGAAAACCTGTTGCAGGAAGAAAGGCGCGTTACAGCTGATGGCAGTGTCATCTACGATGCAGGATTGTCCTCTGGTATTGAAGCCACTGCTTCACGCAGCTTGACCCATGGAGTAGATGCAGTGCCAGCGGTGGTGCGGGTGGAGGTGTCCGTGCAGCAGCCACAGGTGCGTGTGCGTGTATGTGTGTGTGTGCCTGTGTGGGTGACGGTGTGCCTGTGGGTGTTTGTGTGTGTGTGTGCGTGTGTGTGTGTGTGTGTGTGTGTGTGTGTGTTTGTGTTTGTATGTGTGTATGTGTGTGCGTGTGCCTGTGTGTGTGTGTGCGTGTGTGTGCGTGTGTGAGTGTGTGTGTGTGTGTTTGTGTGTGTGTGTGCGCGCGCATGGTGTAAGAGTAAGTGTATGCAACTCTGCACACCTGCTGTTTGAATGTGGCAAAGTGAGCGCCTGGGATTACGCGCTCATTTGTGTGTTCTGCATCCATTCATCATTCTTGCACACCCACTCACACCTTCATTGCAAACACAGGTGTGCTTGGATGCAGCTGCTGTGGCGGTGGTGGTGGACGCAGGGTGTGCTGTGATGGGCGGGGTCGCATCAATGAGCGCGACCAAGAAAGCCATCAGGCAGCAGTCACAGCAGGTTTGTGTGTGTATATGTATGCACTTGTTTGCGTGTTGCATCGTGTGAGTGTGTTAGTGTAGGCGTGTGCTGTGATGGGCGGGGTTGCGTTGTGTCTGTGAGCGCGACCAAGAAAGCCATCAAGCAGCAGTCGCAGCAAGTTTGTGTGTGTATATTGATGCACTTGTTTGCGTGTTGCATCGTGTGAGTGTGTTAGTGTAGGCGTGTGCTGTGATGGGCGGGGTTGCGTTGCGTCTGTGAGCGCGACCAAGAAAGCCACCAAGCAGCAGTCGCAGCAGGTTTGTGTGTTGACGTGTACACACTCGTGTGTGTTATTTGGGTGTGAGGGCATGTTTTTTTAACTGTAGATGTGGACGTGGGCTGCAATGGTTCAGAGTGCGCCAGTGAGTGTGACCAAGAAAGCCATCCAGAGCAAAGCAGAGCAGTTCAGTACGTGCATGTATGTGTTATGTATGTGTATGTATTTGTTTGCGTGTGAGCGTGTTCTACTTGCTGGTGTGGACGTGGGCTGGCTGTGCTGGGCAAGGTTGGTGTTCTACTTGTTGGTGTTCTATTTGTTGGTGTGGACTTATTGGACTTGTTGGCGTTCTACTTGCTGGTGTGGACGTGGGCTGGCTGTGCTGGGCAAGGTTGGTGTGGATTTGTTGGTGTTCTACTTGTTGGACTTTCTAAACTTTTTGGACTTGTTGGTGTTCTACTTGTTGGTGTGGACGTGGGCTGGCTGTGCTGGGCAAGGTTGGTGTTCTACTTGATGGTGTTCTAATTGTAGGTGTGGACTTGTTGGTGTTCTACTTGTTGGAATTTTTAGACTTATTGGACTTGTTGGTGTTCTACTTGTTGGCGTGGACGTGGGCTGGCTGTGCTGGGCAAGGTTGGTGTTCTACTTGTTGGTGTTCTACTTGTTGGAATTGTTATACTTGTTGGACTTGTTGGTGTTCTACTTGCTTTTGTGGACGTGGGCTGGCTGTGCTGGGCAAGGTTGGTGTTCTACTTGATGGTGTGGATTTGTTGGTGTTCTACTTGTTGGACTTGTTGGACTTATTGGACTTGTTGGTGTCCTACTTGTTGGTGTGGACGTGGGCTGGCTGTGCTGGGCGAGGTTGCTTCCGTTAGCGCAATTCAGAGAGCCATTAAACAGCAGGTTTGTTTGCTTATGTGTACGCGTCCATATCTGTTACTTGCACGAGAAGGCCGTGCTTTATGTGTGAGTGTACGTGGGCTGCGATGGGCGGGAGTGTGTCTGTGAGTATGACCGAGAACGCCATCCAGAGCAGTGCAGCAGCAGTTGCAGTTGGTTTGAGCATGTGTGTTGGTGTCTTGAGTCTTTGGAATGATGGCTGGTGACTGGTTGGGGATCATTGGATGGGTGATTTGAACTGTCGTGGAGTTTGTGTGCTGGGAGAGTCTGGTCGAAAGATCAAGGCTACTACAGTCAAGGATGAGTGCTGCTCGTACACACGTCATGGATTTGTGCTGCTCGTACACACGTTGTCATAAGTTAGTGCTGCTCATACACACGTTGTCATAAGTTAGTGCTGCTTGTACACACGTTGTCATGGATTTGTGCTGCTTGTACACGTTGTCATAAGTCGGTGCTGCTCGTACACACGTTGTCATAAGTTAGTGCTGCTCATACACACGTTGTCATGGATTAGTGCTGCTCGTACACACGTTGTCATGGATTCGTGCTGCTTGTACACGTTGTCATAAGTTGGTGCTGCCCGTACACACGTTGTCATGGATTTGTGCTGCTCGTACACACGTTGTCATAAGTTAGTGCTGCTCGTACACACGTTGTCATGGATTTGTGCTGCTCGTACACACGTTGTCATGGATTTGTGCTGCTCGTACACGTTGTCATAAGTTAGTGCTGCTCGTACACACGTTGTCATGGATTTGTGCTGCTCGTACACACGTTGTCATGGATTTGTGCTGCTCGTACACGTTGTCATAAGTTGGTGCTGCTCGTACACGTTGTCATAAGTTAGTGCTGCTTGTACACACGTTGTCATGGATTTGTGCTGCTCGTAAACGTTGTCATAAGTTGGTGCTGCTCGTACACGTTGTCGTGGATTTGTGCTGCTCGTAAACGTACAACGTATAAGATGGTGCTGCTCGTACACGTTGTTGGGAACTCCATTCCCCGCACAAACGAGCCTCAGGCTTGTTTTAACGTGGCAAGTGCCTCTCATAAAAGTGCAGCCTCTACAAACAGAAGGCCACTCATTGTTGTTGCTGTGGCGTCTTCCCTCATGCATGGTGTCTTGCCTCATGCAGCCTCTCCAAACACAAGGAAACCCACCTCTGCTGTGACATCCCTCCTTAGCTTGCTTTGCTACCTCACCGACCACTTCGATCTCATCACACTACCCCTAAATGACGCTATTTTCTAAAATGCATCACACCTACCCACAGACCGAGCAGCATGCCCCGCCTGAAACGAAAAAGGAGAAGAAGAAGAAGAAGAAGGGGGGGCACAAGCTGGCCATCCAGCTCGTGGATGTGCATATTGAGGATGTGCTGCTTAGCGCAAGCTGCCCAGTGCAGGTGTGTGTTTGTGTATGTGTGTATGTATTGTGTGTCTGTGTGTGTCTGTATGTACATGTGTTTTTAAATTAGGGTGTTTGTACGGTTGTGTGTGTTTGTGTGTAGGCGTGTGTGTATCTGTGTGCAGAAACAAGTGGTGCAAGCATGTGTGCGTACATTTGTACATTTGTATGTGTATGTGTGTATCTGTGAACTTGCATTTCCATGATAAAGTGCATGTCAAGGCCTAAGCCCTGGGCAATTTCTCCCTCACCTCCTTCCGTCAAAGCCAGCAAGAGCATGAGTGCTATCCTTTTCATTGTGTTTCACGACGCACGCCTGCAGGTCCTGGGCAAGTTCTCTCTTACCTCCTTCCGTCAAAGCCAGCAAGAGCATGACTGTCGTCCTTTTCATTATGTTTCTCCACGCACGCCTGCAGGTCCTGGGCAATTTCTCCCTCACCTCCTTCCGTCAAAGCCAGCAAGAGCATGAGTGTCATCCTTTTCATTGTGTTTCTCCACGCACGCCTGCAGGTCCTGGGCAAGTTCTCTCTCACCTCCTTCCGTCAAAGACAGCAAGAGCATGAGTGCTATCCTTTTCATTGTGTTTCACGACGCATGCCTGCAGGTCCTGGGCAATTTCTCTCTCACCTCCTTCCGTCAAAGCCAGCAAGAGCATGAGAGCTATCCTTTTCATCGTGTTTCACGACGCACGCCTGCAGGTCCTGGGCAATTTCTCTCTCACCTCCTTCCGTCAAAGCCAGCAAGAGCATGAGTGCTATCCTTTTCATTGTGTTTCACGACGCACGCCTGCAGGTCCTGGGCAATTTCTCTCTCACCTCCTTCCGTCAAAGCCAGCAAGAGCATGAGTGCTATCCTTTTCATTGTGTTTCACGACGCACGCCTGCAGGTCCTGGGC
>Ga0307947_1001603_pt1 | contig 17988 bp, 14 predicted proteins | sample OrgLakmetagen232_FD_201840 | JGI IMG/M metagenome (GOLD analysis project Ga0307947, IMG submission 201840) | Saline water microbial communities from Organic Lake, Antarctica - #232 | ecosystem: Environmental > Aquatic > Non-marine Saline and Alkaline > Saline | place: Antarctica: Organic Lake...
CCCTTCCCCCCATTCATACGCACACTCTCACACTCTCACACTCTCACATTCATATGCGCGCACAAACAAGAACTACACACGCAGGGGGAACCGTAAAATACAACGACAGTGCACAGCGACGAGCTGTCATGCACTGGGGGCCGGGATGCCCCAGCACAGTAAGAGCATACGAGTTTTATTTTGTGTCCATTGTGAACGTGTGCTTGTGCATGTATACTTTTACAATCATTCAAAGCTTGCACAATACGCTGCTTGTATGTACTGATATGAAAAATGGCAATGCACTTGGTTGCAAAATTAGAGTCTAACCCTGTTTAATGTGCTGCTTGCCACCACTTGCGCATAGGCGTTGATTGTGAAAAAGCCAGGATCTGAAGAAGCCTCCAGAAAAATGCGCGAGATTGCTATTTGGTTAGCCTCACATTCAATCAAGGTACGAGCCGGAAATTAAAGCTGCGTGGTTTAAGAAGAGGTGTAGTCACCACATTGTGCGCCTGAAGCTTGTGTCTGCGATCTGTGGGTATTCACGATGTACTTGTGATTAAATGGGCGCATGGTTTGGGTATGAACTATGCTCTGTACGCGTACAGCCTAGAAGCATGTAACATGCGTGACGAGGCAATGTGCAAATGCAACAAAAGAGCATGCAGCTGACACAGGGGGGGACGCATGCGAGCTCTGTCTAACCTGCTTCCTGTTGACATGTTACTGCACTAGCGTACGTTCCTGTACTGTTTGATTGGACGACCAGGGTATTGCCTTGGTATGGAGTTCAATGTACGGATTTGAAAGCTAGCTGACACACTCTCTCCCTCTCTCTCTCTCTCTCTCTCTCTCTCTCTCTCTCTCTCTTCTCTCTCTCTCTCTCTCTCTCTCTCTCTCTCTCTCTCTCTCTCTCTCTCAACTCTCTCTCTCTCTCTCTCTCTCTCTCTCTCTCTCTCTCTCTCTCTCTCTCTCTCTCTCTCTCACACACACACACACACAATTGTACATACATACATGCACAAGTATGTATGCTCACGCGTCATATATTCCCTACAATCTCAGGTGGTCGTGGAAAGGCCCGTGCAAGCTATCGAGTTTCCTGAAGTGAGTTTGATTGCTGCATGCTTTTCTCATTGTCGAGTTCTATTTTGTTTGTATCATGAATCGAGAGATGGCTGTAACGCGCTTGTTCGTATTGAGGGGTGGCAGTAATTTGCACAAAATAATGAATGTAGTGGAAGACTATTGCTATGCTGCAAGAACCAAACGAGTCATGCTTGCACCAAAGCTGCTCCTTCGAGCACACAACACAGCACGACACAAGCGTACGCTTCTAACATGACGTCCGACGCTTGTAAGCTCACCACCAAACGCACACTTCCTGTGCCAATTGCTGGGATGAAGTAGTAAACAGCACCGTTGTACACGTCCTGTATTTGCCATTGAACACGTTGTGCCCCTCCGGTGCATGTCGGTGCATGTGACCCCACGCTGCTCTGCTGTGTATGACGTACAAATTGCTGTGTATGACATGCATGATTGCCTTCCCCACTGCTCCGCGCTTTGTATGACGCACAAATTGCTGTGTATGACGTCATACAAATTGCCTTGTATCACGTACAAATTCCTGTGACCCACCTGTGCATGCTTATCTTCCCCACTGCTCCGCAGCATGATGCCTGCAAGGCCAGGAGCACGCACATCACAATGTCCGCGACCCACCTTCTCCAACTTTTTCCCTGTGCACTCTTTTTTCCCCTGTGCATGCTTTTCCCTGTGCGCCAGGAGCACGCACATCACAATGTCCGCGATCCACCTGTGCATACTTTTTTCTTTTTTCCCTGTGCATGCTGTTCCCTGTGTGCCAGGAGCATGCACATTGCAATGTCCGCAACCCACCTGTGCATGCTTTTCTCCCCACTGCCCCGCAGTATGATGCGTATGACCCCCAGATGCATGACGTGGATTTTTGTGTCACGCTGGGGGGGGATGGCACTGTGCTCCATCTGGCCTCTCTGTTTGAGAAGGATGCGCCGCTGCCTCCCATCATATCCTTTGCTATGGGATCACTGTGAGTGTGTGTGGCTGCTGCAGATTATTGTGTGACTGTGCTAGTGTGTGCAAATGCTGCTGTACTACGGGTGCTTCCTTGCCCCAGAAAGATGTTCCGCAGCCTCCTGCCATTTGCTGTGCCATCGCTTCACAGTAAGACCGTTGACCCAAGCCAACACACACACACCACACGCGCACACACACACGCACACACACACACACGCATAGAGGCTTCCTCACGCCGTTTGACTCTGACGACTTTGCCTACTATTTGTCGCGCGTGCTGAGCGCGGACAACCCCCTGGCACCCCTGTACATCACCCTGCGATCACGCCGTCAGTGCAAATTGAAACATATCGGCGGCAGGATGCAGAACTTCAACGCTCTCAACGAGGTGGGGCACATCCTATTTTCTGTCATTTAATGTGCATGCGTCTGTACGTTGCCCATAATAAGTCCTGTGGCGATTCACCCAGTAAGGGGTTGTTGCGTAGAAGTAGTAGTGTTGCGTAGAAGTGCTTGCGAGGCTGAAGTAAAGCCCATCTGTCGAGCTCCCCAAGCCTGCATGTACGGCAAGCCACCAGTTGAGCAAATAAGTAGGGTTGGCCAGGACCATATATATACGGTGTACATGCGGTATTTTGGCTTGGAAATCACCAAATATACGGTGTATATATATGATATATGTGTATATGTGTATATACAGGGTTCTGGCCAACCCTACAGATAAGCCTTCAGCGCTTAAGTCACAAAATGACAGTCATTGACTTAAATGTTGTGGGCAATACCCTTGCGACTGACAACTTCAAAGTCACAGGTTGTGATTGGATGAGTCTGGATTCGATTTAAATTCTATCTGGATTCTATCTGGACTCTAGTCGCATTGGTAGCCACACATTTTAGGGCTCTTGCAATTTCAAACTCACAGGTCGTCATTGACAGAGGCTCCTACCCTGGCGCTGTGTTGATGAGCGTGTTCACGGACGGCACGTTTCTAACGACTATTGAGGTAGGCACAACTGAAGAAGAGCTGCTGGGAAGGCGTGCTAAGAAGGCTTGCTAGGAAAGGCAGAGAAGATAAGGCTTGCGGCAGAGCAGCTGCAGAGCCAGAGACGGCTGGATCCGTTTGTTCTGACATGCCTGTTCACATCCATCTCCTGCGTGTCTATTAACTTCCCTTGCTGCCTGTGCCATGAGCGCACGCACTTTGCAACAACACTCAAAAGGCTCGTGTTGACGGACACACTTACCAAACACTATACTGAACACACACATACACACACATACACAATTACACACATACACACACACGTACACACTTAATGAACCACAGGCAGACGGCCTCATCATCTCCACTCCATCTGGCTCCACCGCGTACTCCATGAGTGCGGGAGGACCGATGGTCGCCCCGTCCGTGGCTTGCTCCATTCTGACTCCCATTGCGCCCCTCTCCCTTTCCTTCAGGTTTGTCCTGCACATTGCTGCGCCTCTGTTCTGTTTTTATGAACTGTTGCGTCTCCGTCTCTGCTGCTCGAGTCTTCTTGGACCAAATCCCCAAAAGCTGCCTGCTGGACGTCATCCTGTTGCAAAAGGCAATTCGGAACCTGATCAGCCCTCCTTTAGGACCTTTTATTCATTCTTATGTCCACTCCTACTTGTCATCCGGCTTTAGTCAACCCCTCTTGCCCATAATAGGAAGCTGCTGCCTAGAAGATTCGTAAAAGAATAAGGAGAACCAGAGAAAGGTCGACATGCTGCCCTGATTCAGCATTGAGATAAGTTTTATTGCTGCCCTTCACAATGTATCGTTCATGCTATTTGGGAAGTTCATGCTAAGAACTTCTTACATGCATACCTGTTCGGCCTCGCACGCTATTGTACGACTGTTTCTTCAAGCCACCAGTGACTCCTGAGGGCAGTCAAATTGTCTTTCAAAGTATTTTTTGCATCCGCCACTTTTTAGTGATGCTCACGTCGGCATTGCTTTGCTCTATCGCTCCCAGGCCCCTAGTCATTCCTGAGAGTAGTGACATAGTCATCCACCTGCCCCCGGAAGCACGCTCCAACTCCGCCCGTGTGAGCTTTGATGGCAAAGGAGGTCTACGCATGCGCAAGGTGCAGTGGCTAACAAGCTTCACGACAAAATGCTGTGCGTGCGTTAGCGTACGTGTGTATGTGTGCGTCAGCTGTGCAGATCCATGGTCAACAAATCGTCCAGAAAATGATCTGCTGGGGGTGTGTAGCATGCTGCTATACAGGAAAGGAGGGAAATAGGGGAACGAAAGAAAACAAGAAGGGGTGGCGTGAAGATGCAGTGAAAATGGAGATTATATGGAGAGAGCCAGCGTGCATGTGTGTTTATATGCTGATTGACATGCCTGCATGTTGTGCCTCAGTTCTGTATGTACAGGACGTCGCCTCATAGGCCACGGCAGCTCTGCATCCCACGATCAAATTGAGCGTGCTGGATTGCTGTTTAGAATGCCTGCTCATTGTGTGGCCTAAATCTGTGCGTGCAGGGTTCTATCCTTCGAGTTACCCCAGCTACGTTTCCACTGCCCATGATCAGTATGGGTACTCTGGACAGTGACTGGTATGAAGCCATCACAGACAAACTTAAATGGTGAGTCCTCAACCTCCTGCATCATGAGCTCATCTCGTGCGCACTTTGTAAACCGATATAACGCTAGTTCTCCTTGCGATTTTTATTAACCCTTGATCCCTGCTTCTGGTTCTGACCATGAAGTTCAAACATAATAGCATAGTACATTCTCTATGTGGATGTACCATGGATTAAATGTCTGTAGTCATCTTACCAAAATAAATTTAAAGAGTATCAGGCATCTAAGCATTATTGCTTGCGTAGCATGCTTGTATCTACCTCCTGAACACCCTGTAATAAAGCAAGTATTCAAATGTATCCAAGCAAGTAATCAAGTGTATTCCAAGTGCATCAAGTATTACCCATCTATATCAAAGTTTCTTCAACACCCTGTATTTAAGCTAATATGCCCCCACTAATTACATATTTCCTGTTTCGGTTTCAGATGCGGCCTTGCATGGCACCTGACATGGAGATGCAATGAATGCAGGCTCGTTGGATTTTACATGAACGTGCAAAACATTTCAGAGCAACTCCAATGGACATGCTGCATGTCCATATGGGTCACATGCACATTAATTTAAAACAGACATGCAACGCAACTTAGACAAGTGTGGGAGCGTCGCTAGCGACGCTGAAATTTTGGCAAAGCCCATCACGCGCGCAACTTGTGCATGCATATGCATGTGCGCGTGTGCGTGTGTGCATGCGTGTGTGTGTTTTGGCGTTTGTATGTGTGCGTGTGCGTGTCTGTGTGTTTGTGCGTGTGAATGTGTATGTGCGTGTGCGTGCCTTTGAGTGTTCGTGCGCGTTTGTTTGTGTATTTGTGTATGTGTGCGCATGCGTGTGTGTGTACGTGTATGTGTGTGTGCGCGTATGTGCGTGCTAACCTGTATGTGTGCCTTGCTGCCCCACAGACACTGCAGTGGCGTGCGTGATGCTGTGCTAGAGCATCCTTTGCTGAAGCAGCGTGAAGCAAGCTCACGCCCTCACGAGGGGGGCTTCGCCAAAAATGCAAGACTGTCCTCTCAAAGCTGCGTTTCTTGAAAATTGTGCAGGAACCAATCCCTGCGAGACTTCCCTCGTGTCCCTTCAAATGACGAGGATGATCAAGACGCTCCAAACGGCAGCCAGGTGAGTGGGTTCCTGTGGTTAAGGAGAGAGTGAGTTACTCGTTCCTGTCACCGTTATTGAAGTTCCTCCAAATCTTTCTTTGATGCTCATTGCAATCAGAATACTACTCGCTAATTAAGATTGCAGCCATCCTTCATGCCCATTACTATTTTAATGCCTTACAATAAACTCCAAAAAAACCAGCAGTGGCTGTGTGGTCACTGGAGCAGTGCAGCCCCCTTTCTATTCTCTTACACCCGCACACACCTCACAAACACCCGTGCACACACACGCACGCACACACATAAACACACACATGTTTCTCTCCACTCTACACGTCGCAGCGCCAGTTGGCATCTCGTGTCAGTGCACAAGGTGTGCCCAGGACTCGTCGTGCCAGCCGATCACCTACCAGGTGTGTGGGGTGTGGATGTTTTAGATTGGGTGTGTAAGATGGGTGCATGTGTAGTTTTGGTGCATATAACCGTATATGACTATTTGGTGCATATAATCGTACTGGTGAGTGACAGTGTTTTGCCCCTTTGCCTTGTTCTCCTTTGCGTCTTGTTCCATTGCCGAACACTAAATACATCAGTTCCCTTGACTCAGTGTGGATCTAGATCTTAATCCTTTTAGCAAGACCGGAATGCTTTGAGATGAGAGCATCACAGATATATCATGTGGCTATAAGCTTGTTGCTTGTAGTAGATCCTCAATACAGCGTGACACCTTCTGTCAACATGACACTTTCTTCCCAGGTCTCCTACTCCAGATCCTAGAGAAGTGGAGCATCAGCAATATTTGCAACACATCTCAAACATGTGATGCAGCGTGTTGACGATAAGTGAGGGGTTCTTTAATGCTAGCACCCAAGTACTCTTTTCCTGATCATGCTGGGTGTTATCTCCCTAACCCAGCCTCTCTCTAACTCTTGAAGGGTTTGCTATACCGATGCTGGTTTAGTGATGATAGGCGGTGTACATTTGCTGCTGTAGGCCGGTGTATATGAAAGAGAGCATGCGATGAGAGAGCATCATAAAATGGTTGCGCAAAGGTGCACTCCAAACAGAATATATGGTCAATGGTTATTGATCATAATATCATAATACTGTGCATTGTGCATGTTACTGGTTTGCAGTTCCTTTGATACTGTCTTTGGTAGGTGGTGAACAGCACGATGCTTGGATTTTATGATCCCTAATATACATGTCTATTTGGTTCCCGTTGGTCCTTGCTGCAGCAGTGTGGTGTGCTTGTGATATTAAACCGCTTTATGGGATTGTGTGGGGCGATAACTGTCCGAGGTACTCGCTTGTTGAAACAATGATTATTTGATTTCATCGTCCTGCGTGCCGTAACGAATTGGATAAAAGGTGGCAAGGATGGATGAATGAGGAGGTGGTATATATAGGAGTGAAGCTAACACGCACGAAAAACTTCCAAGAACATTCGACGTAATTAACTGGATCGAATAAGATCAAACGCAAGTGGTATAAACCTGGACATCATATTTCAGTATCTACTCTTACTTCACGTAATTCAGATTCTGCTTCTGAATTACCGTTTACACCAAAAAAAACAAAAAAACTCATGTTGTCATCATAGAAGGCTCCGCCCGCCCAAATTTCAACGCGGTAATTTTTGTGTTTTTCGTCCCCGTTTTCAAGCGCTCGCTTTTTCGTGCTCTCCCTGCTTTTGCCTTGCAAGTCAACACAGTCTAACTTGTATTTTCTACTGAGTTAGACAAAACGTGACCCTCTTTGCCTGGATTCCCACTTAATTATTCCATGCAACCCTCTGATACTAGCCTGCCAGAGTCGCTGCAACAGCTGAACGTATTTTAATTTGTCCGACAGGTCTGGCACACAGGCTGCTCTAATTCCTTTTTGAGTTTCTTCTTGAGTAGACTTTTTTGCAACGCATGACTGTGTCCTGCCCTTTTCTCATCTGCCAGGCCGGCAGATTTAGAAGTGTCAGATGCACTCTTCAAGATTCACAGAGTCTCTAGCAAACAAGTCAGGAAGACAGCAGTAGACATAAAATAATAGTTTCCTCGGAGGGATTTTTGGTCGGCGACTTTTTCGGGCATTTTAGTGCCGCTGATATACACCAAACAAAACAAAAAAATCGTGTTGCCATCATTTCCATCTATAGTACCATACTTTGTAGAAAATGATAGTTAACTGACAAATGCAGGACTCTACACAGAAGATACTCAAATTTTCGGGCATAAGTACCCAGTGCACACAGAATGGATAGAAAATCATTTTATAGGAAAGAGGTGTCACAGCTATGCACAAAGCAGAGCTCAAAAGTGCCTATTCGCTTTTTTAGCTAATGTTAAATTCCTATTATTTTATCATATAATCTAGGAAGATGCTCCTGACAAGATGCACAGCCTTTCCTCAAGGAAGGCTGGCTCCATTGGCTCCTCAAAGCCATGAACGACTGGGGAAAAGGCCCCACCCACCGACTGCTGCTGCTTCTACCAAAGGTAACACAGGCGCGCGCGCACACACACACACACACACACACACACACACACACACACACACACACACACACACACACACACGCACACACACACACACAAACACACACACACACAAACACACACACATACACACACACGCACGCGCACATACACACACGCACGTGCACGCACGCACACGCACACGCTTCCACACACGTGCAAACACACACACATACACATTCACACGAAATCGCACTTACACACACGCAACATACGTACACGCACACACACACACGCAAACACACACACGTACACGCACACACACACACACGCAAACACACACGCACATACACATACACACATGCACACAAACACACACACACACACACACACACACACACACACACACACACGCACACAAACACACACGCACACACACACACATCTTGTTGATTGTGCGACAAAGAGGTGTACCAAGGCTCCTTCGGTCCATGGAGTGTTGAAGCTGAGGATGTGAACGAGGTGCACGAGTTGCTTTTAATTTGAGGGAAGGCTGTTGTATATAAGTGCTGTGCAAAGCAGCTCACTTGCTATGCATGCATGTTCAAGCGCGCAGATATTAAACCGGCATTGTTCTACACTCTGGCTGCAATTATACTTGTTCTATCTGCATGAATTGCCTCTTTCAGGTGCTTGGGTACCGTGCTGGCATGTCGATTGCAGCAGCAGGTATGTTGACGTGGCTATAGCTAGATGTGTGGGCTGAGCTGTTGCAGGGGTTTGACGCAGTGCTGAGTGTTTTTCATCGAAACTCAGTGTGTCAGGATTGCGTCAGATTTAGGATGCGTATGTAGCCTGTGAACATGAAAGTAATATTTGCAAGCCGGATGTTTGCAAGCCGGTGCCGCAGCAAGCAGCTTTGCTGCTTGTCATGGGCATAATGGCATATTGTTTTGTAAACGTGCATGGTTGCTCCCTTGACTATGAACACTCTCGCATTCTTGCCTTTACATTTGAAGAGAGCATTTTACACTGCCCTTTGGGAATCACCGGTGTTCGAGAGAGACTCCTTTCACTAATTGAATGACGGGAAAATTCCCGGGAAAAAAACCTTTTGACCCCTCTCTTTTGTTTCTATGGTCAGCTGCTCCGGTCGATATGAAAACACGTCAAAGCAGGAGCGATGCTAGCACTGCTCTTAATACGTCCTTGTACAATGCATCTTGACATCCTTGAACGAATGCAGCCACCGTAGCCACTGCCGGAGCCGCATGCTTTGCCCCAGAGGGAAGCACGATGCACAGCTTGATGGACCCTATCAGTGTCACGGGCGCAGGTGAGACCCTGTCAGACCTAATGATAGGTGCTAATCCTTAATATTAAGGGCTAATCCTAGTTCTTCTGGTGTCTCAGAATCAATCTTAGCTGCTGTATAGGCCACGAACATAGACGTGACAGCAGTGCGTCATGACAATTAACACAAAGGGCTGCAGGCGCCGTGATGGGTTGCAATGTCACAATTTTTTCTCCTGTGCATTGTTAAATGGATAGATCAGTCATGCAGATCTGAAGACCTGTTTGGACTTTTGGCGTGAGGAGTGTTATCATTTCAACATCGAGCAATCTGTATGCTCATGCCTGGGTTCCTACGATAGAATATTTGGCAGGGATATGCACAGCTCATCAAAACGCTTGTACCTCTTTAGCAGTGTCCTTTTTTGCTTTGAGGGATCCTAAATAATGTTCTCTCCTATGAATTACCATTTACCTGTGCACTTACCCCCCCCTTCTTAAATATATTTCATCATTTACGATGTTCCTTGCGGCGTCATAGGATCTTTAAATTTCAATATGAGCAAAATGGGAGGAGGAGGTTCTCCACCTCCAAATGTGCAAGCAAACACCATGCAGTTTGCTGCTTTTGACCATGTAGTTTGCTGCTGCTGCATTTTGATTTCAAGGAGCCAACCATGTGGCCGCCTGATGGGTTGATAGTTACACAACTGTCCTTATCTTTCAAAGCATGCTTACTTTCTCTGCTGCACACAATACAGGGGGTTTAGGAGTGTCCCTGTACCTCATCCACATCTACGTATCGCCACTCAAAAGGGCACTCCAAGCGTTCTGGCTCGCAGGCACCCTTGGAATGCTGTACATCATGGCCACGCAGGTGCGCACTGCTCAATGCGTGCTCCAAGGCAGTTCAGGGTTCCTAATTCAGTCCTGTTTGAGGATACTTGAGGGTACCCTGTGCCTTGAGACTTGAGACGTATGTCATGTTAAAGTAGTGCAAAGTACGAGATCCGTTAAGGAGGGCATTTAAATGTTGCTAGCTGTGAACAAAAGGGCCTGTTTGTGTGCCTTTACCGCTAAAAAAGGCCTACCTTTCCTGACTTGCAGGACACTCCTGCTGCTTTATATTTAGCTCAAAACCCGTCCACTGTCTGGCTAGTTGGACCCTTGTTTGCCTCGTTGACAGGTACGTTCCCCATGACAACTCAGATGCTGCTTTGCGACAAGCAACAGGAACCCGGCTTAATTTGCCAACAAAAGCCTGCCTGAAGTTTCATGTCTCTAAAAGCCGCATACTTGTGACCATGCATGTGATTCACCCACACTCCTCATCATTGCAGCCCTGGGTACAAGCAGCAGCTTGCATGAAGTCTTGCTCGTTTTATGTCGCTGGAAAAAACATGTATAAAATTGCTCACAGATCTATTCCTTATGCACATCCAACATTTGCGTCGGCTCAACCTTTTGCCCATTTCTCCCTTTATTTCAGGCGTAGCATTCAAAGAAGGGCTTTGCTATGGCAAGGTATGCGCAGCAGGGTAACAAAGCTGCAGGTTGCTTTTTCAGTGGTTCAATTCTTTGTCGGTAACTAAACGTGCTGACTGGTCAGCAGCTAAGTTGCAAAATTTTATTTCATTGCTGGCCAACGCTTGCTCTCTCTCTCTCTCTCTCTCTCTCTCCTCTCTCTCTCTGCACTGAACGTGTCCCCGGTTTTCACACAGGGTGAGGCGGCTTTACTGTTCGGGACAATCCCCTTGCTTTCACTTGGCCATCTAACACAGCTCATGCCTGAGAAGGGCGAGCAGGTATGTGTATCCATTCTATATGCATTCAAGGGGTCTACGGCTTGAAAGTGGCTTCTTGGTGGATGTGTGGGGAGTTTTTTTAATGGTTGCGTACCGTAGAGATTTGTAACCAATGCGAGGTTTAGAAAAATTAATTAATAAATCCCAATGGGAGCCTATGCGAGGGGCACACAATCTAATTAATTCTCCCAATGCGGCCTATGCAAGGGCCTTTGACCCTCTGAGCTGTACGTGCACGCGTGTGTGTGCGTGCGCATGTGCGTGTGCGTGCGCGTACTTGTTTGTACGTGCAGGTACATGTGTGTGTGCGTGCGCATGTGTGCGTGCGTGCGTGCGCGTACGTGCGTGTATGTGTGTGCGCGCGTACGTGTGTGGGTGCGTTGTGTACGAGCATGCTTGTGTATACAGTTGTGTACGTAAGTGTGTGCGTGCAATGAATACGTGTGCGTGTGTTTGTGTGTGTATGCGTGCGCTTATGTGATTGTGCGCGCGTACGTGTGCATGCATGCGCATGTAAGGGATTGAAGGCGCCCTTCCTCCTGGTGTCCTTCCTCCGCAAGAGAGGGCCAGCCCTATTTGTCCCCCTTGGGGGCCTTGAGGGGAGGCTTTTCCGGCCTGTCCCCATTCATGCTAAAAATAAATTAATTAACCCGAATGCGAGCTTCGCAAGGCCCTTGTAACTTGGTTATTCAAATGCTCCTGACACACCACGAGGGGGTCAAAAACGTTCGCGGTACGTGGTGATATTACGTCTCTACAGTTGTCTTTCTCCTGCGCCAGGTTATTAAGTTTATTCTTATGTGAGCGACTGCTTTATATGTGTGCCAAAACAGCCTCCTTCCTCCTGCACGCTTGCTGTACTGTTACGATATTTTCTCTCCTTCTCCGTCACTTGTGCAAAATTGGAACAAAGATCTGTGATATTAGCCGTGCCAAAAGAGGTTGAATATGTTATTATTCAATCAGACAATCCTTTTGAAATTCCTCTTACTCACATTTGCAGGCACTCCTAGCTGCAGTGCTCGCCATTTTCACAGTGTTTGCTGCCAGGAAGTATACACAGCCTTTAAAAGATGACATTGGAGATAAAAGTGTGTTCACGTTCATGGCACTTTCCCCAGAAGAGCAGGAGGCAGCTCTACAGAAGTTGAAGAACAACTAGATTTTGGAAGGCTTAAGCATTGTACTTTGCATTAAATCATTTTGTCGACATTAAATTAAGAGGAGCAATCTCTTTCCTCAGCACCCTGACGCAGGCAAATTGGATTATCCTGGATATACTTATTATCTTCGATGGAAGTTGATGGTCTTAGTACTTATGTGGCTTCTTTCTTTGATTGATGTGGGAGATGACCTTCACTGCCTCTCCCAATTGAGATGCCCTTCCACAAGATTAAACCGAATTTAATCTCAGACGGAATGTTGGGTGTCTCTGCATCTGTTGGGTGGTGCAGAAAGCAAAATAACATTCTGTCACGTCCAGTTGGTGGTAGTGATTGGTAGTGATGAATCGTGCGACAGTGCCAGCTTTTTGTATTGACTTGTCTAATTCAATAAACTGGAGTAGCCAGTTGCTAGCTGATGTGCTGAAACTTGTACTTCGCTGTGACAGTGATTTTGTCTGACAGATCTGTTTACATGTTTACATTATCTGCGTCTTTTTCTTTGATAAAAAAGGCATATCATTGCTGGAAAAACGATTTAAGAAGAAATCCAAAAAGGTGCACAGGGCACTTGCATGCTAGCACGAACAGACGTAGGCAGCCGTACAACAAGGTGTTATACTACGCCCTCCTGCTGAGACACAGATAGGAGTGAAATCGGATTTCAGCCTGGCTTGTACCGTTTGCTCTTTGAGTTCTGTATTTCTTTCTTTCTTGGCTTGTCATCACAGCATCACTAATTTTGAGATCAATGCATTCCTGAATCAAGACTCATACAGACTCCTCAAGTTTGTGTCAGATCTAGTTTCAATTTCTGACACTGGTTGATTTTGTTTCACCAGCCAATTGCCATCAGCCAGAGTCTCGGGCTGTAGGCCATCCTTGTAACCCCTTGCAAGGGGTGTGACCCCCTTGTACCGTACGAAGGTGCCCTTCTAATCCCAACGCACAACAACGGCGGAAATCAAGCAGGCCAGATGCAATCAGAGTTATTCCGACCCGAGCAACTTCCGTGCCCCAATAGAAACCTAGTAACACGTACCAAATTGGATTTGCACTAGTGCAAGGAGAGTTGCCCTTTAGAAAAGAAGTGATATGAATATAAGGGAACGACCCTAGTAGAGAACAATAAAATGTGATTCAGTAATATCTCCTCTTCCTCTGTAGTCTACAGCTCGTCTGTCAAATTGGTTTGACCTATGTGTCATATGCCCCTGAATTGACTAGGCATTTTAAAAAGGAAAGTACCCAAGAACTAATGAATTAAACTGCTTCATATCCGACCATCATGCTGTTTTGCAGCAATCCATGTGGAGTCCAGTTGGTCATAATATATTTGGCCATGCATTTCTATGACGAGTCTCAGCCTAAAAAATTCTCACCAAACACCAAGCTATTAAATCTACGTGGAAAAGATGATCCTCGGTACCACAGTCGGCCTCAGTCAAAACCGCAAAGCCTACTTAAAGCTAATGGTGAAATTGCTCTGCTGACACAGTGCTCGCATGAAACTACAAGCTTTGCCACCAACGAGATTTCTCAAGAGAATCCCTCCCTTGCTGTTCTGCATGAACTGCTATTCAAAACAGGAGGAATAAACGTATAGAAAACTAGAGACGCTGCAAGCCTTTGACGGCCTGCTTGTCGCAACCCTTTGCTGAGACAAAACAATGCAACCCTGCGGGAGACAACCCACTGCTAACCTTAGCTGAGCTGGACGTTTTTGTTGGACATGCACTGCTGGCAACTGCAAGTACGTAAGTATGGGTTTGCACAAGTCAAAGACAGTGGACCTGCTGCAGCACCTGATGGATGGGGAGCAAATTATGCGCTTGCACAGCAGTGGTTTGCGCAATGAAAATGTGCAGGTAGTAATCATGAACAACAGACTTTGTAATTTGCTCCAAAGGAGGTCAGGCGTGGTAGCATGCCGTTTTTGGCTGTCAGCCATCCCCTGATTAAACCCTGTGCGAGCCATAAGCCATGGGAAGTAAGCTTAAGCTTCCAGCTATGCCTTCCATAGTATGAGCCTGTACTCCTATTACACATTCAATCATTATGATATTTGGACCCATTGGATGATGAACTTAAAGGAAAGGCACCTCTTGCACATTCAAAAAGCATCAGGACGACGCGCATGCAACTCCTTGAAATTCCTCTTTTGCCCTTTACAATCAGTGTTTCTTAGGAATTAGGGAGTTCTTGAGGCCTGCGGCCTTCTGGCGCATGGTGTGTACAAAGTGAATTGTAAGTGCTGAGAGAGCCTTTGCTATAACACACAAACAATTGTCTGACGCTGTAACGTATAACGGGCTTTAAATTGGTCCATTGCCCATTGTAACTGAAACATTTGTCCATATAATCCCACGGTGCTTGTTAGCACTGGGCCACTCCATAATGGCCTCTGGGTAAGGGAAGGTCTCCACGCTAAACGCTGAGCTCTTAGACCCACTAGCACAGCACGTCAATGCTGTGCTTGTAGCTTGTTGTGTTGAGGGTCGCGGGTGTATTCTAGAGTGCTGAACATACGCCCATCCTTCACTGATCCTGGCCCCATCACCATCACCAGCTCTGCCTTAACCCACTCCCCAAACCCCCCTCTGTTATCAGTTGGTGCTGCAGAAGAGGCAGCAAAGGTAGCACAGCAGGGAAGGAGGTTTGGGGAAATGTAAACCTTCCCCAAATCCCCACTTGGTGCCTGCAGACAGTTTCTTGCCTTCTAGCTCTGGCTTAACCAGACAGGACTTATTTTGTTAGACATATCTAAATTCTAAAATCGTTTTTTGCCATCAAAGGGCCCTTTGAAGCCCTCAAAAGGCCCTTGGTGTACTAGGAGCCCTCCTAGGGCCCAAATTGGGGTCTGACGCCTCTGCTCCATGCCCAAGATGTAGGGGTTTAACGTCTAATGACCAGGGCTGTGCCACTACGGTGTACGGTACGGTGTACGGTCATATGGTACGGTACGGAAATACGGCGTACAGCCGTATTTATACGGTTTTAGACCGTATATACGGTAAAATACGGTACGGCGTACGGTACGGTCCAAACTTTGAAAGCCTCAGTCAAAAAATTAAAATTTCGGGTGGTGCTGCTGCTGCTCTGACTCAGGGACTTAAGTTTGCTCTGCACCTCTTCTGCTGGGCACTCAGCTGCTGCTGTAGAGGATAGGAAGCCACAAATCTTGATGTTCAGCAGGTGCTCCTTCATGCGGGCCTCGTGCGCTGACCTCACGTTGGGGCATGCCACTGCAGTGCTTGCATGCATACTTAACCTCCATCGCTGCTGCCGCTGTTGTTGCTGCTGCTGGTGCTGCTGCTGGAGCTGGGGCTGCTGCAGCCTCTTCTTCCTCTGCCATTTCCTGGTCACCCCCCGCTGCTGCTGCTCCTGCTGCTGGAACTGGACGCTTGTCAAACTGCTCCCACACCCAGGCATTTTTCCTAACCCTTGCCTGCTTCTGAATCTGGCCCACTTGAAGGTCTGCTGCAGGGGGGTATGCAGGGGCCCTCAGCAGGCTTTGGGGGTCAGGCAGGCTGGCCTCCCCCAAAGCCTCTTTTGTGTTGGGCCTCTATTCATCTTTGTTTCATTCCTTAATTATAAGTATAATATAATGATAGTTGTTGGAAAATTTCGAGTGGCGGGCGGGCACGCGCCTCAATACGGTGGCCATGCAAGCTTGTACGGTCGACCGGTTTCCCGTACTGTACCGGAACCGTACCGTATTTTCATTTTGACCGTATTATACGGTTTTGGACCGTACCGTAACCGTACCATATATACGGTCTGAAAATGTAGATACGGCGTATAAGCACAGCCCTGATTGTGTGGCGTCAACGCGTGAGAGGAGTACGCTGGAGGTGGAATTGGGAGGTTTTTGGGTGGAGAGGCCTTTCCGAGGCCATTTTTGCACTGGCAGTGCCAGCTTGACACCATACCGTACACCGTACTGTATTCTACTGTCTAGACAGTAAAACTCGGTCACCAAAATTTAATAATACGCCGTCTTTTACGAAAAGACGGTCCGTACCGTACTCATAGTTCCGTACCTCTGACCGTCTGAGCACAAGCCTGAAAAAGACAACCAAATCGCGAGTCATTATAAATTGGCTCCCTTCAATCCTGACAAACCCTCAAAGTTATTGGGAGTCTTCTTAATATTCAACTGCTGACTGAGCTCCCATCCCTGCTCATCTCTACACAAAAGACTGGGAAGCGGCTCAAACATAGGAGAGTCTCTCTGTGTTGAGATTGTGAGATGCGTGCCTTCACCACACTGTTGGTGTATGTAGACGCTCCATTTTTCATGTATGAATCGCAAAGACAAAGGGAGGGAGCATTTTCGTGAGAGTGGGCCACAAAGCAATAGGGGCAAAGTCCACTAAAGGACTAACAAAGCTATATTGACAGGCTCTGGCTGTCTTTCGCTTCTCAGATCCTAGCCACAGTACAGCTCTATGTAAGCTCATTCTGGGAGCACAAACCTTGGCTGCCACTGTAAAATTGCGCTGCTTGATGAGGTGCTCCTCTTGGACCCGCATGTTGAGCAGATCCCTGCTCCACTTTGGCTTCACCACCTCCATGCTGCAAAGCTGCCCAAACTGATCCTGCATATCCTGATGCCTAGAGCGCAGCCTGCATGGAACAGAAGATGAGTGCTTTGCTTATGACGTGCATGATGGAATGGAATGTTACACATCATGAAAGAAAAGCACAAAGGAGTGCACGCATGTACAAAGCTGCCCCATCTTTTGCAAGCAAATGCTACAGCAATAGGTGGATTCACCCCGTACTCACAAAGCCTCTTGATCCGATATGTTGGCGGTCAAGCTTGTCAGGCGCATTTCCCACTCCTTTGCAAACCGGTCATACTCCTGGGCGCTGGCTACCTCCAATGCTGACAGCTCTTGCTGGTGCTTGTCTGTCAGGTCGCGAAGCCGCCGCACTTCTTCCTCAACCTGTTTACATGTGTTGAACAAGAGTCCATCATTGTCATGACTGGCATTAGCTTGGCATGCGTCAATGAAACGCTTTGCCATCCTGAGTTGTCAAATGCAAGGTGTACCAAAAACATGCAAGAAATTGCAGGCGTTTAACTTGTGCCTTGAACAGCACGCGCAAACGCTCGTTTTACCTAGGTATTGACTGGAACAATTTATTGCACACTTGTGCGCATGTGTCACATGACTGTGTATGTTTTTTGTGTGTAAGTGTATTTGAGTGTGCGATTGTGAGCAAAGCGAGCGAGCGAGAGCGAGAGCGAGAGCGAGAGCAAGAGCGAGAGCGAGAGCGAGAAAGAGAGAGAGAGAGAGAGAGAGAGAAATAGATAGATAGAGAGAGAGAGAGAAATAGATAGAGAGAGAGAGAGTGTGAGAGAGAGAGCGAGATATAGAGAGAGAGAGAGAGAGATATAGAGAGAGAGAGAGAGAGAGAGATATAGATATATATAGAGAGAGAGAGATATATATAGAGAGAGAGAGAGTGTGAGAGAGAGAGAGGGAGGGAGGG
>Ga0307947_1001606_pt1 | contig 17956 bp, 21 predicted proteins | sample OrgLakmetagen232_FD_201840 | JGI IMG/M metagenome (GOLD analysis project Ga0307947, IMG submission 201840) | Saline water microbial communities from Organic Lake, Antarctica - #232 | ecosystem: Environmental > Aquatic > Non-marine Saline and Alkaline > Saline | place: Antarctica: Organic Lake...
CACCCACCCACACACCCACCCACTCCTCACCACACACCCCCCACACATGTTTGCACGCACACAATTATCAACCACCATGTTCATCACAGCCGTCACCTGCCACGCACTTCTCGTCCGCACCCACGCATTCCTCACACACACACACACACACATACACACTCCTCACCCACACCCCCCCACACGCATTATTGCACGCACACAATTACCACCCACCATGTTCATGACAGCCGCCACCTGCCACGGCTGCAGCACGCCCAGCTGCTGCTTGGCTTTCTGCGACAGCAGACGGGCCAAAGATGCCACCCACTCTGGCACCCCCTCTGCTACAGCTACCAATGCCTTTGTGCCATCGCTGCTACTGCTGCTGCTGCTGCTACTGCTATTGCTGCTCACACTGCTGTCGCCACTGCTACTTCCCTCGTTGCCTCCGAAAACAGCAGAGGCAGCAGCCTGCTGTCGGTACGCACCGCCGATGCTCGCGACCGCAATGGACATGTTGCCCAGGTCATCGGGCGAGATGGAGATGATCTGAGGTGCGACGCCCTCTGTGTGGTTGTGAATTCCAGGAGTAGCTTGTGATTGTGTGTGTGCGTGTGCGTGTGGGTGTGTGTGTGGGTGTGTGGGGGGGAGGATAAGGGTTTGTGTGTGGGGGGGAGGGGGGGTATAGGGGCTAGTGTGTGTGCCAATATATTGAACGCTTGCTCATGCCCTGTGTGAGGGGCAAAAAAGCTGCTGCAACTGACATTAATGTGTGTAAATTACTGTGCACGGCTTTCTTCTGAGTTCCACACTCTTACAGCAACACCCAGCCACACACACATTTATGCACATGTATACACACCCACACCCACATAACCACACCCCCCCACGTACATCCCCCTGCACACACCTGCCAAGAATTTTAAAGCCTGCAGGCGAGTCCCATACAAGGAAGGGCAGACATCTGGTTGCTGCTGCAGCAGCGTCTGCTGCTTGGAGCTGCGCAGGTATGTGTGTCCATCTAATGTAGACAGGAGGGGCATGCGCAGCTCATCCAACGGTGACAAAGAGGGCTTGCTAGTAGGCACGTTGATGCGCTGGGAGGTAGAGGACAGCAGGCGCATGAGGGATGCGATGCCCTGCGTAGCACACGTGTGTGTGTGTGTGAGTGTGTGTGTGAGTGCGTGTGTGTGTGCATGTGTGTGCATGTGCGTGTGCGCGCGTGTGTGTGCATTAGTGTAATGCTGTCTAAATTTGAGATTGCACAAGGGGTGTGGTATGCCCTGTGTAACACGTGTGTGTGTGTGTGCGTGTGTGTGTGTGTGTGTGTGTGTGCGTGCGGGCGAGTGTGTGTGCGTGTGTGTCTGTGTTTGTGTGTGCGTGGGTGAGTATGTGCGTTTTGCATTATGCATTGCCAACAAGGTATGTGCTGTATGCTGACGAGGTATGAGATTGTATGACGGATGCGATGCCCTGTATAGTACATGTGTGCTTGTGAGTTTATGTGCGTAGTGCTGCTCTAACATACAGCCCTAAGGGTTCAATAAACAGACGATGAGTGCTGCTTGCCAGTATATGGACTCGCACATCAACCCGTTGCTAAAGAAGTGTGCACATGTGGCTGTTCTGCACTCATTGTCCGGACAGAGAAAGTTGCACGACGTGCAACTAATCTGTACTTTACAGTTCTGTACTTACTGTCCCGACGGAAAAAGTTGCACAACATGCGGCTGATCTGTACATACTGTCACGCCAAAAAAATTACACGATATGCGACTGTCCTGTACCTTACTGTCTCGACGTAAAAAACAGCACGACGTGCGGCTGTTCTCTACATACTGTCCCAACGAAATAAAGTTGCATGACATTTGCTGCTGCCAAGAAAATGGCTTGCACACGTGCAGCCCGCACACTGTTTCAAAACACAATCGTGGACAAGTGGTAATTGCTCCGATGCATGCTCTAACCTTTCCATGATCTGATCCAATAATGCTTTGATCCATCTATGCTCTGATCTATCCATGCTCGAACCCACCCACTCTGCCACTGCACAAAACTGCATACAACCCTGCACCGTGCATGCACTGATCAAGCCACACTGTTCTACTGATGTAGTGGAGAAGTTTTACGGTATCCGGTGCCAGAGTGGCTCCTTTTCCTTAACCAATGTGAAGAGGGGAATTCTCTGCCTGAGTAATTTCATTTCGGTTTTAACAAATACCTAGGGTTGGACAGACCGAATAATCACACCGTATATGACTGTATATTTGGTGATTTTCCTGCCAGAAACAACGTACATACACCGTATATATGTATAGTTCTGGCCAAAACTAATAATGCCGCGTACCTGAGGGACAAAGTCGCGGGGGAGCTGCACGATGCGTGCTGCAAGCGCATCTACCAAGTAGCGGGGGGCGTGGCCTAAGAACATGAAGCCGTGCAACGCCATCTGCGATGCATTTGCGTGTGTAAGTGATTGGATGACATACGTCCTTCGTCTTTTGCACAATGTACGCGTTTGTGTGGGTGTATGTATGTTTGTGTGTAGTTGTGTGTGTGTGTGAGAGGAATTTGCGCCAGTGCATGAGTGAGCGAGTGTGTGTGTGTATTGTGAGTGTCCAGGAGGGGAGCGTACCAAAGGCTATGTAAGGACGACAACAGCAGCACGTAGTGGGAAAGCTGGAGTGCTAGGACGCTCAAATAAGTCATAAATACAAGTGTTAGTTACAACTCAAAGTAATGCTATTTATCCTTTTGTCTAAAACCTGTGACTGGCATGCGTATACATTTTTGCTTCAAATGCCTACAGATATACTATTGTAAACATATCAAATGTACATGTTTTCCTACAGTGTACACTTTTTTGTTACGTTTAAATGCCTACACATGTACTTTTTTTAAACATGTATCGAATGCACACGTGTAAATGTTTTCCTACACGTACACACTTTTTTGTTACTTTCAAATGCCTACACATGCACTTTTTTTAACATGTATCAAATGTACACGTATACACTTTATTGTTATGTGTATGCATGCTGAACCATGCGCACAGTTGCCATCTATGTCTACCAAGGGACAGGAACGCCTGTAAACTCCAGCACGAGCGCACAAACACCTGAACATCACGTGCACGCCCAAGACCTGTGTGTGCTGTTCTGTGCATTTTGTGCGTGTGTGCTGTGTATGTGTGTGTCCTGTGTATGTTTGTGTGTGTGTGCTGTGTATGTTTGTGTATATGTGCTGTGCTGTGCATTTTCACAGCCATATTTGTTGAAGGAACAAAGGACGGACATCAACAGAGCTGTACACCGATCTGAGCACACACGCACCTGGACATCCCGCGCGCTGAATTCATGAGCGTGCTGTGCACTATACGACGCCAAGTCTCTCAGCAACTGCCACTCCTTCTGCCTGTGCGCAGCACGTAGGAGACCATAGTCATTAAGGGTGGCAGCACCACACACAAGATGCACAGACACAATATACACGCACACGCATACACACGTGCACTAGCAAGCTACAATACACAATACACACAGCACACACACACAAAAACAAACACAAGCGGAGCACGCCAAGATGGCGACTACTGGACTAATCAACATGCTGAATACAACAACATACACTCACACACCACATTGTGTGCTATCATAGCACTGCTATGACTTACAGCAAAGCTAAAGCAACAAATAGTTACGCAGCGTGCACGCTGACACGCATGCACGAACACACAGTTCCGGAAACTCTCACCTACAAGGCTGCATCTGCAGCTTGCTCAGTCCACAGACTAGCTGCCCTATATCTAACGGACCAGGGCCTGCTGTGGCTGTTGCAAAGGACGAGTATGAGGGAGTTGTAAAGGATGAGTATGTAGGCGATCTGCGTCCGGTGCGTCAGGGCCTGCCTGCTGTGGCTGTTGTGAAGGCTGTGTGATGAAGGTTGTGTGATGAAGGTTGTGTGATGAAGGTTGTGTGATGAAGGCTGTGTGATGAAGGTTCTGTGATGAAGGTTGTGTGATGAAGGCTGTGTGATGAAGGCTGTGTGATGAAGGTTGTGTGATGAAGGTTGTGTGATGAAGGTTGTGTGATGAAGGCTGTGTGATGAAGGTTGTGTGATGAAGGTTGTGTGATGAAGGTTGTGTGATGAAGGTTGTGTGATGAAGGTTGTGTGATGAAGGCTGTGTGATGAAGGCTGTGTGATGAAGGTTGTGTGATGAAGGTTGTGTGATGAAGGTTGTGTGATGAAGGCTGTTTGATGAAGGTTGTGTGGTGAAGGTTGTGTGATGAAGGTTGTGTGATGAAGGCTGTGTGATGAAGGTTGTGTGATGAAGGCTGTGTGATGAAGGCTGTGTGATGAAGGCTGTGTGATGAAGGCTGTGTGATGAAGGTTGTGTGATGAAGGTTGTGTGATGAAGGTTGTGTGATGAAGGTTGTGTGATGAAGGCTGTTTGATGAAGGTTGTGTGATGAAGGTTGTGTGATGAAGGTTGTGTGGTGGAGGCTGTGTGGTGGAGGTTTCATGAGTGAGGGTTAAGTGTGGAAGGCATTGAGGGATGCTGCCGGAGTGGTGCTCGGCGATGGAAGACTTCGTGCTGTAAGCATGACAAGGTGCTGAGTGCTGCTGTGGGTGCGGTGCAGATGGCAAAACATAGGTATGCAGATTGCAGTGGATGCAGCCGTGAGGTGGCAATAGTGCTAGGGTATATGAGAGAGGCGTTGAGAGCTGCCGTGGGTGCTGTGAAGCCCCATGAGGCATTGTACAGGATGTTATCAATTCCTTATTTCTACGCCCTGTGCGACTTGGGCATGCTGTGGGTGGTATGAAGTTGAGAGGCATGATGCATCAGACTCAAAACTTATTTCCTCCTATTTTTCCAGTGCCCTGTGCAACCTGCCCGTGGGCACGCTGAGGGTGGTGTGCAGGCCATAGGATTTGCAGGACAACGGCGAAGGGTGCTGCTGTGTGAGTCACAAGTGTAAAGGCGATATCAAGGTCCCAATACAAAATGTTTCTTGTGTCGCCTGACAAGCGCCCTCACACACACACATACACACACATATACACAAAAGCACACACATATGAACACACGGTGTGGTGTATATACAGAAGTTCCCGTATGTATTCCAGGTACACGGTCACGTAAGTTGCACGTATGCAGACCTAGTTACACGTATGCAGAGCTGGCCAAGGTTGCACGTGAGCCCTGTACAAACAGACTCTGCAAACGAGCCCTGTATTTATTCCTGCAAACGACCCTGTACAAATGTTTTTCCGGTAGGTACAGGTTACGTGCCACGGCTTTGGTGGTGAGCTGCGTGGGGTCCAGTATGCACCCAGGCCTTGGAGCCCTAGTCCCTGCAATTCAGCTTTGTGCACACTCGCACTACTCTGTGCCGAAGCATCTTGCTTGTTCGTCTGCACAAGTCCCTCCCATGCTGACAGATTAACTACCTGTGATTCCATACTCTTATCTTTTATACCCAAGCCTCGTAACCCCTCATCATCAAGCTTCACTTGACTAAATTCCAACCCATCAAGCTTCACCTAACCAGGTTTCAACCCAATTCACCACCCAACATCTAGGGCGCACCCACCATCTAGGGCACAATTTGTGACCAATAAATTGAGTGCAGGCAGCTTCTTAAGAGTGGCTTGAAGAGCAAGCTAGGCATTTGCACGAGGATGAGGCATCCTCGAAATGACGGGGCAATCTCTTGCTGAAGCAAGAGAGCAAATGTGGACAGCAGATTAGACGCCGGGCGACTTGTAGGAATGGCTGAGAAGCACGCAAGGCAAATGAGTAGAATTGGCCATAACCATATATATACGGTGTATATAAGGTATTTTTGACAGGGAAATCACCAAATATACGGTCATATACGGTGTATATATATGGTTCTGGCCAACCCTACAAATGAGCAAGGACGAGGCGTTTTCTGACGGAGGAGCAGCCACTGCAAGAGAGCATTGACTGAACGAAACATGAAAAAGACAACGTCTGAGAAAAGCAGCCAATGCTAGAGAAGCAGCAGATGGATTCGAGGATAACTTGTGAGCACGTGATAGGACAAGAGAGTGCACGGGTCCAAGTGCAGGCGCAATTTGAGCTGTCTGGGGAGGCACTTACCAAAAGGGGAACCCTTAAAACGGTGCAAACATAGTGGGGGCATACCTCAAAGCACACGTTATCATGAGCTGATCAGTGCATGGTAGGAGAAGAGGAGAGCAAACTAACGCGATGGCTAGCATGATGTACGCAATGGCTAGCATGATGAACGCAATGGCTAGCATGATGTACGCAATGGCTAGCACGATGTACGCAATGGCTAGCATGATGCACGCAATGGCTACCATGATGTACGCAATGGCTAGCATGATGTATGCAATGGCTAGCATGATGTACGCAATGGCTAGCATGATGCACGCAATGGCTAGCATGATGCACGCATCAATGCCGCCACCATGATAAACACAACACTACTGCAGATCTCACTCTCACGTTCTTGTTCCCTGTTGGTGTTTAATAGGAGCAACAAAATCCTACGAGCAACACACCAGCATCGCACTCTCACGTTCTTAGTCCCTGTCGTTGATGTATACAACATCAACTTGCTACTGCCACAAGCAAGACATCCCTACAATACTGCAACGCACTCTCACGTTCTCGTCTCCTGCTGTCACGGATGAAGATGCCCATGAAGGAGATCACAGCTGACGCCTTGAGGGCTTGGGGGACCTGGCATGCATCAGTGAGTTGTGTGTGTGTGAGTGTGTGTGTGTCTGTGTGTGTGTGTGTGCATGTCCTTAAGCTTATGTGTCCTTCATATTTTAAAATTACAGAAAGAGTGTTCAAGGGGGAGCTGACTAAACGGCTCGCACACGTGCAAACAAAACAAACACACACACGAGGAGAAGGTAGATCACCAGCACATGTTTATGCTCACACAAGCGAGTGGTGCACAGTTCAACGCATTTATGCGCACACATGTAAGCACACGCGCACATAGGCAATAGACACACACAGTACCTGTACACCCTGCTGATGCAGGGTGCCCAAGGCCCACACACAGTTGGCTGCATTGCGCTCGGTGAAGCGCTTGATGAGCAGGTTTGACTTTTTGGAACCTGAACCTTTTTCATTTCCTTGATCTTTGATCTTCCACGGCTGTCCTGCCTTTGAGCTGGTTTGCTGCGTTTGCTGTGTCTGTGTGTGTATGTGTGTGTGTGTGTATGTGTGTGTGTGTGTGTGTGTGTTGTGTTTGTGGGTGTGTGAGATTTTGTGTGCGAGTGTGTATGTGTGAGAATGTGTTCATGTGTTGGGTATAATAGAAAAGTGTATTGCATACACCAAGCGGCTAGTACATAATCATGTGTATAGAAGGTTTTGTGAGTGTGTGCTTGCGCATACACGCACATGACACGCGCACACGAACATTAACACACACAGACATACAACTCAGAGCACACACACACATACACACACGCGCACCATGTGAAGTAGCTGAACAGTTAGTATGCTTGCTGCCTCCAGGTAGGACTTGCGTGCTTGTGCACCTCTTGCCGGTACAAGCCTAGAAGATGGCCCCCCTCGCGCTAGTTGCAGGATGCCGGCATCGGCACGTGGGGGACCATCGGTGGGTGGGAGTGTGCGAAGAGGGGAGATGGGGTTCAGCGCTCGCTGCAGGAGGCTGTCCTCCCTGGAGTCAAAGGGAGATGGAGGTACATGTGTGTGTGTGCATGTCAGTGTGCATGTGCTTGCATGTGTGAGTGGGAATTCACGTGTTTGATGCATGTGATGTGCTGCATGGGTGGTGCTTATGTAATAAACGCGTACGAGCAGTGATTGTATGACTGGGCACACACGCAGGCATGCCACTGTTAAAAACAATAATAAGTGAAAGGGATAAACAGAGGCAGATGTACATGAGCTTACGTACAAGCTGCTGGCACCAATACACAAGCCAAAACCTAACACAGCCACAACCCGGACAACACACCTTCCCAAAAACAATCTAAACAGGGTCAATTTACTTGGAAACTTGTTCATCTTGACAAGGATACGATGTCCTCTAGTAGGGTCATCACAAGGAAAGATTTTAAAGTAGACCGCATGCATGGCTTTCCCTTTGACACCATACAGTCCCCACTTGCCCTCAGCACACATGTATCTAGCTACTATTTTTTTTGACAATATCTAGATTTAGTACAGAAATGTTTAGTCACCCCACTCCCGCACTCACACACGGACACGCACACACACAAAAACACACTCCGCACACACATACACACACGCATAGACACAATTTCACACACACATACACACACAAACACTCCGCACACACATACACACACGCATAGACACACACATACAAACACGCACACACACTCCACACACACACACACGCGCATTCACACCGCCCACACGCACAAACACACACACAACACACACATAGACACTCACCTGTATCTGGCCACTTTTGGCAGGCGCGTCAGGGCTGCGGAAAGGTGCGGGGCATCAAAATGACGGCCGTGCGTGTCAACCAGGTTTTGCAGGCGCTCCAGGTTGGGCGCGTGCTTCAAAGATAGCAGCAGCTGTGGAACATGCATATGTGTTTTCAGTCAGTGACATAATTGTGTGTGTGTGCCTGTGTGTGTATAAGAGGGGATTGTGTGCTCCTGCTCAAAGCACGGCAAACTCATTTTGTGGACAAGGCTAGATTGATTGAAACCTTATCAATGTAGATGACCTGGGAAGAACAATGAGGATAACTTTTCAAAACACACACCTGAATGTAGTTCTTTGGCTCCAGTAAGTATGTTTCCGCCTTGGGCTCATTCATAGCCTGATCGTGTATATAATTATGTCCGTGTGTATATGTTTGTGTGTGTGTGTGTGTGTGTGTGTGTGTGTGTGTGTGTGTGTGTGTGTGTGTGTGGTGCGTGTGTGGATTTGTGTGTACGTGTGCGCGTATGAGTGTGTGTATGTGTGTTTGCGTATGTGTGTGTATGTGTGTATGCATGTGTATGTGTATGTGTGTGTGCGTGTGTGCGTGTGTGTGTGTGTGTGTGTGTGTGTGCGTGTGTGCGTGTGTGTGGTGCGGTGCACATGTGTGTGTGTGCGTGCCTTGTATTCCACTTCTTTTTTAGATTTAAGGCCCCGTGCTTGCAGCAGTTGCCAGGCGCAGGCGAGGTGCTGGTGCTGGAGCTGGTGCTGCACAGCAGGCTGCATGCACGCCCGTCCGGCCTCATTTGCGGCAGTCCATGTGGCAGAAAACTGAGCAGCCTGCTCAAATGCAGGGACCAGGTACCCTAGGTACCCTGGTACCCTCCTAAGCATCTATTGCAATTGCAACGATGGTCCAAGCGGAGTGTAAGTACACTAAACAAACATGTGCACACAGAAGGTTTCTATTATCAAATTATTAAATTTTTTATTGCCACGGGGCCAACATTTTGCTGGTTTTTGTGTGTGCCTGCACCCCTGTAGGGGGGCAGGGAGCAGACTAGAGAGCAGGCTACCATGGAGCTCCAGCAGCAGAGCTGGGTGCAGTGTGACGCGTGGTAGGGCGGCGCTCTCTCTTCGTTCAGTTCGTTCAAACTGACCGTCTTTGGATGAAATGTTGGGGGGGGGGGCTCTTCTCTACATCCCTTCATGTGCTTCTCTCTCTCTCTCTTCCTCCCTTTTCTTTTTACGCAGTGACAAGTGGAGGCGCATCCCCAAGGAGCTGCACGAGTCTCTGGCAGACGATGTGGACTGGTGCGGGGGGAATGCTTGCTTCCTTGTTGTCCCCAAGCCTTTTAGTATTACAGAACAAGAGCTGACAAACGCGTAAATGAAGGAAGCCTTTTTTTCGCACGAGGTTTGACCTCAAAACCTTCTGAATGCACGCACGCACGCACGCACGCAGGACCTGCGAGCACAACCCCAACAAGGCGTTTGCCAGCTGCTCCGTTCCTCAGGAGCTCACAAATGAGGAGATTGATGCCCTGGAGGCCGCGGGAGGCAGTGAGTCCCAGGAGGATGAAGAGGTCGGTTTTTCTTGTGTGCGTTTGTGTACATGTCTTCCATTCACTCGCTGTTTGCATCAGTTCTGTTGCAACACACACACACTCTCTCTTCTGCACAGAAAGAGCTTGAGCCTAATGCGTTGGAGGGCCCTCGAGGAAAAAAGTTGCTGGCTGTCACTTGCATAACCGCTCCCGGTCGGTTCTTTGCAGGACGAGTTCAAGGAGGAGCGGGCTCGCCGGCGTCGCATGCCCGCCATTTGGCAGCTGATAAAGGAGAACATTTTGACGCATCGCAAGCGGAAGATGCAGGACGAAGACGACGTGATGGTGTGCCAGTGCAAGCCTACATGGAGGGGTGGGGATGGCTGTGGCCCAGACTGCATCAACAGGATGCTCTGCATTGAATGCACATCGGTGAGTCAGTGGCTGTGCTCCATTAGAAAGGGGGGAGGGCAGGGAACAAGGAACGCTGCATCTTTCTGAACGACATGTGTACATGTGCGCAGAAGAAATGTGGTGTGTGTCGTTCATTTTATCCCCTTGAACAACAGTCTGACACCACCATCATTCTAACTTGCAGGACTTCTGTCCTTGTGAGGACAAATGCACCAACCAGGTGTTCACGCACAAGCAGTACGCTAAGCTGGAAGTGGTGAGTGCATTCGTACGTGAAATGGAAGTGCATGCGTGCGCATGTTTTTGAGTTGCACGCGCACAAACAAACTCACACACATACAACCACATACACACATACACACATGCGCACTTACACACGCGCGAGCGCGCGCACACACACACACACACACACACTCACACACACACACACACACACACACACACACACAAACACACACACACACACACACCAATCAATCGCACCAGAAACGGGCCGGAGCCAAGGGCATGGGGTTGTTTGCACTGGAGGACGTACAGGCTGGAAACTTTATCATAGAGTACATTGGGGAGGTGCTGGAGGAGGAGGAGTACCTGAGGCGAAAGGACTTTTATGCACAGGTATCCCGCGTGCACAAGCTTGTGTGTGTACGTACATACATACGTGCATGTGTAAGTTTCAATATGTATGTTTTGCTTATTGTGTGTAGCTTGTTGTGTGTCAGGTGCATGCATTCATGCATATACTCGAAGCATTTCACGCCCCACAATTACAACGGGTATCCTTCCTTTGCTCCAGGTCGGCCAGCGCCACTACTACTTCATGAACATTGGCAATGGTGAGGTCATCGATGCAGCACGCAAGGTGAGAGAGGATGCTTATGCGTGGGGTGATTAACATATCAAAAGGAAGGTGCAGAAGTGACATGGCTGTCCAGGCTCCTGTCGAAGGGCAGGTGTGGTTAAAAGTGAAGTTGCAGCAGCAGCACAAGCACAACCCAAGAGGCAAGGAGCAGCCAAAGATGCCGAAGTGAAGTGATAGCAGCAGCAGCAGCAGCAGCGACAGCAGCAATAGCCATGGTTGAAACCATGGCAAGAGCAGCAATAGTGATGGCAGCACGAGGAAGGTAGGAGCAGGAGCAGCAGGACAAGAGCGCGCTAAAAAGAGCCGAAATATATGCGATGGCAGCAGGAAAAGTGGCGGCAGTAGCTGAAGCTATGGCAGTATACTAGAGCAGCGCCAAAGCAAGAGGAGCAGGACAAAAGCTGTCGAGGTGCGGCAAGAGCAGGAGTATTGCAGAGGCCGGCTAGCACTTGGAGCAGGTGTACTGCAGAGGCCGGTTAGTCTTTGGAGCAGGTTACTGCAGAGGCCGGCTAGCACTTGGAGGAGGTTACTGCAGAGGCCGGCTAGTCTTTGGAGCAAACTATGCAGAGGCCGGCTAGTCTTTGGAGCAGGTCACTGCAGAGGTTACAGGAGTGTCACAGAGGCAAGCTTGCAAATGAGGAATGGCAGAGGGCTAGCGTGGTATGCGACAGGGCAGCAGAGCAGCAGGGGAACCAGCAACAGCAGCAACAGCTGGGCAGCAGAGCATCAGAGTAGCAGGGCAGCAGAGCGCATAGAAAACAGCAACAGTAGAGCAGCAGGGCAGCAGAGCAGCACAGTAGCAGGGCAAGCAGCAACAGCAGAGCAGCAGAGCTGAGAGCAGCAGAGTAGCAGAGCAGCACACTAGCAGGGCAAGCAGCAACAGCAGCGGAGCTGAGAGCAGCAGAGTTGCAGGGGAAGCAGCAACAGCACTGCAGGGAGTTGGTTACGCAGAGGATAGTCTGAAAAAGTACAGCGGCAGCAGCAGCATGATAGGCTTGCAGCAGCATGAAGCGGTTGTGTGTAAGGAAAAGATGGCTAGTCTGCGTGCGCAGCAGGAGCAGGACAGGGTGGTGTGCGTGCGAGCAGCAGCAGCAGGGGTAGAAGGGCAGCTTGGTGTTGTGCGTAACAGTAGCAGGGGGAGAAGCAAAGCGTTGGCAGTCACCAGCATTGTGGTGATGGCGAATACACGCGCACACATGCGCACACAAGCGCAAGCACACACATACATACACGTGCACACACATGCACACACGCGCACACACATACATACACATGCACACACGCACACACACATACACACACGTGCACACACGCGCACACACACACACGCACTCACATACACACACGCACACACACACGCACACACACGCGCACACACGCGCACACACATACACACACGCGCACACACACGCAAGCACACACACATACACACACGTGCATACAGGGCAACCGTGCTCGCTTCATCAACCACTCCTGTGACCCCAACTGTGAGACCCAAAAGTGGCTGGCACGGGGCGAGCTCGCCATCGGCCTGTTTGCCCTCAAGGTGCGTGTATGTGTGTGCGTGTGTGTATGCGTGTGTGTATGTGTGCACGTGTGCAATGCAACGTTTTACTTATGCAGCAGGTAGCGGGCTGCAGCATTTGCCCACACAGGACGTCTGCTTTACGTGTCCTACTTGTTTTCACCTGTGAGACAAGCACACACACACACACACTCACACACACACACAGGACATCAAAGCGGGAGAAGAGCTGACATTTGACTACAACTTTGAACGCTACGGCGACCGCCCGATGCGCTGCTATTGCCAGTCCAAGACGTGTCGCAAATTTGTGGGGGGCACGCAGGACACGTACGAGGAGTCCATGCTGGTGCGTGTATGCATTCAATGGTTTGGGTGTACGAACGCCTTTTTGTGTATTAAAAATGTAGGGGGGTAGAGGGGCTTAGAGGTGATGCTTAAGGTGCAGGCCAGAGCTGAAGGTGATGTAGCTTATAGGCGTTCCCCAGAGATGTAGCTGTTGCAGCGTAGAGGTGCTGTAGCTTGAAAGTGCTGTAGCATAGAGGTTTAGCTCGGAGGTGCTGTGACTGAGTTTGGAGGCCGGCATGAGATATGCAACAAGGTTCACTCTAATACAAACAGATACGGAATCTGAACAGCATAGAAGATTGAGACATAGGCCCCTGCTCAAGCTTGGATTTCCAGGGAGAGGCTATCAGAAATCCCCAAGCAGGTGCTCTTGCTGGATTTTTGTCGCGCGCGCTATCGCGTGCGTGTGCCATCCTCTCAAAATCCTGTTCCTATTCTTTCTCTCAGGTCGATCCTGAGGACGTAACCAATGACTTTGAGCCGGTCATGCTCACAGACGCAGACATGGACTGGGCGTCACGCGCGCTTCTGGAGGGTAGAGTCAGCGCATCCACAGATCGCAACAAAGGTACAAATTGTGTGGGTGTGTTCAAAAACACGGGTGAGCACTGTACACATAATAATACGTTTTGAGGGCTGTATCAATGCACCCACAGTTACAAAGCACAGGGTATACATGTATGTGTGTGCGTGTGTGTACCAGGGTTGTTAAGTTCGATTCTTTGGGAGCAAAGGCTCGATAAAGTTCGTGAAAGTTCTAGCACCCTCGGACCGTTCGAGCAGTTCGATGTGCAATTTCAAAAACGGAGGATTTTGCTGGTATCTGTGGTCAGACTCGTCCAAAACATGCTTGAATTGTTAAGAATATGTATGAATTCTTGTAACTAGTATTTATACAAAAAATCGGAACTTCGACGGCCATCCAAGGCTCTTTTCTGATTCTTGACTACAATTTTGGACCCAAAATTCGATAAAAGGGCATGAAGTTCGACGAACCTATAATAGCTTGTGAACAACATGTTTAAGTTTCGTTAAATGCGTGAAAATTTGCGAGCCCATACTTTTGACCGAACCCCGAACTGAACAACTCTGGTGTGCACATGATCCTGCAGTTTTCCTGCCGATGAGAAAGATGCACACCCTTAAAGCGTGTAATAAGGCACTCGCAAGAACACAGAGCCTGCGTATCCAAAGTTCAAGAGCGCTATTTTATGTCACTGCCCGATGAACATCAATTTAATTGCAAGAAACACACGCACGTTCATGCACACAAGCACGAATATAATCCCACACACAGAACTCTCACACACATACGTACACACACGCACACACACAGAGCCTGCTGTGCTAGCCAAGTTAGAGAAGCTGTGTCGTGCACGTGGCCTTCCCTGGACGGTCGCCCACTACCACACAAAGGAGTTAGAGGCAGTAGCAGCTGTCGCAGCGGAGGCGGCCACGGCGGCTGGGGAAGCTAAGCGCGTGACGGCAGTGGCTGTGAAGGAGGAGGTGAGCGATGAGTTATGTGTTGCACACTGTCACTGCTGTGGGCTGTGTGAGGAAGGGAGTGCGATGTGAAGAAGCAAGTGTGCGATGGCAGCATATGTTCAGGACAGGAATGGTGGTAGGAAGTGACGGCTGAGTGTGGCAGAGCAGTAACACATTAGTTGTTGTTAGGCAATTACAACCCAACCATCCTTCATTTTTGCAGTCACAATTCATTGCTTTGGGAATGAGATTTTAAAATAAATCACCCACTGATGGAAAAAACTGTACCCAAAGGTGGCAAGAATTTGTGAAGGGAGTTGGTGGGCTGTGAAAGAGTGTCGCCGAGTTAGCTACTGAAATTAGAAATACGTTTGTGTTACCGTCCGGTCGTTGTAAACACGCACACAATTACACACACACACGAGTGCACATGTTTTCGCGCACGTGCACAGGTGGCGGAGGCTGCCGAGCGTGGCGTGCTGCTGCCTCCATCTTCTACCACCCTTGGGTCTGCTGCTGGCGGTGGTGGGCGTGGTGGGAAAAAGGCTCGTGGGGCTGGTGAGTTCATGTTGAAGTAGGCTTAGGTGTGTGTCTGTTCTAATTTGGGACGGTGCACTGTATTAGTAGGCACAATTGGGAGAAGGCCTGTGGGGCTGGTAGGTTGTATTGATGAGTGTGTGGGTGTATGAAACTTTGCCTAACAGGTACCATGAAGGCACCCACATTTGAGCACAAACTCAACTGGTATGGTGGCTGTGGGTGGGAAAAAGGCTGCAGGGCTGGTGAGTTGGTGTTGAAATTTGTGTGGGGGGGAGGTGAATCTAATGCCCCCTTTAAGAGATAGCATGGATACACTCGCACATACATACTTTTATCCAGACTGGGGTGGGTATGGTGGTCTCTCTAGTCTGTAGGTGGGCATGGCTGGGGTGGGTATGGTTCTAAAGGGCGTCAGGGACGAAGGCTCGTGCTGCGTGAGGATGCTGGCAGGAAACGTAAGCTTGCGATACAATCAAACACCCACCCACTATCACTACCCTCACGTAGTCAAACACCCACCCACGAGCACTTCACCTTCTACTCTCACTGCTCTCACCCACCCACACTCTCGCTGCCCACACTTAGGCCGTGGTGCTGGTGCCGCGAAAAACGCAAGGGGCGGCAAGGGCAGGGGCAACAGCCGCGCTGCTGCTGCTGCTGCCGCCGCTGCTGCTGCTGCAACTGCCACTGGAGAAGATGAGGAGGAGGAGGGAGGGGTTGTCAAAGAGGAGGTGAGTGCGTTGTCGGGTCAGCCCTTTGTTACGCTTTGTGGTAATCAGTTTGTTTTGTGTGGCTGTGTCAAAGGGGCATCAGCCTGAGATTCTGTGTGTGTGGTTATACCGCACGGACCTGGTCTGTGTTACGAAACATCAGCATTGTATCCCTGTGTGTGTGCATGTGTGTGTTTGTGTGTGCGTGTGTGTTTGTGTGTGTTTTGACAGTATGGACCTGGGTTTGTCTTTAGGGTTGAGCTGTGGCCTATTCATGCCACTAGAGCGGCAGGCACACACACATTCACACCTGCTTATTTACGTGTGTGTTGTTTGTGTGTGTGTGCTGCCTTAGCAGGGAGAGGGGGAGGAGGACAAAGAGGCTGTTCCGAAGGGGCCACTGAAAGCAGCTTTCAAGCAGCTAAAGGCTAAGCAGCAGCAAGGTGAGGTTTGTGTGGGTGTGGGCTTTTTTGTGTGTAATTGTGGGTGTGTGGGGGTGGGGGTGAGCATGTGTATGCATGTGTGTCTGCTTGTGCATGTGGGTGTGTGTCAGCACCATGGATGCTCTTGAGGGCTGCTGTCAAGCGGCTGAAGGCGAACGAACTGTTGTGCCTCTACTGTATAATCAAAAGTCACGCCTGTGTAACTTCGCAAGCTCTTGTTCCCTGTCAACTCTGCTCCTGTGTGTGTGTGTGTGTGTGTGTATGTGTATGTGTGCGTGTTTGATGCTGCAGATCTAAGTGCCAACTTGTGCCTCTTCTGTACTGTCAAAAGTCGTGCCTCTACTGTACTGTCAAAAGCCGTGCCTCTACTGCACTGCCAAAAGTCATGCCTGTGTAACTTTGCACGTTCATGCTCCCTGTCAGCTTTGCTCCTGTGTGTGTGTGTGTGTGTGTGTGTGTGTGTGTGTGGATGTGTGTTTGTGTGTGCATGTGCGTGTGTGATGCTGCAGATTTAAGTGCCAACTAGTGCCTCTACTGTACTGTCGAAAGTCGTGCCTGTGTAAATTTGCTCCCTGCCAACTTTTCTCCCTGTCAACTTTGCTCCTGTGTGTGCGTATGTGATGCTGCAGATCAAAGTGCGTCTCCTGCGGGTGCGCTGGCCTCTCCTCGTCCCGAAGCTCTTGCTGCAGCAAAGCCCGCCCCTTCCCGGAAACGCGCAAATGTGGGTTCCTTGGGGACGCACACCCCTCACTTTATTTTGTTGGGGTTTTTGAGTGCACGTGAGGGGAACCCCAGAAACGCCCAAACCTGGATGCACACACGTCTCACAGTTCTTTTTACCCCAGGAGCGCGCATTTTTTTGTTGGGATCTCAAGTGCATATGAGGGGAACCCCCGAAACGCAAAACATGAGTGCACACATGTCTCACAGTTGCTGTTGGGGGTTCTAGGCACAACCCTGGTCGTTTTTATTGTCGAAGGTTTTTACGTGCAATTATGCGAGTCATTGTTTGTGCATGGCTGCTGTGACTGGCATTGGTGTGAGGATTCAGGGTGCCACCCCCAGGGATATGGTCAAATGCTTGACACGTGGCTGTAGTTTTTCCATGGGCACACACACGCGCACACACACACGCATGCATGCACGCACACACGCGTTTCATAAGTGTATGAGACACACACGTACGCACCTCATGTTTGTTTGAGAGACAGCACAAGACTTGTGTGTTTGCATGCTCAAGCATGGACGTGTGCTTTTAAAAGCGTGTGGTTGTATCTGACTGTAGGTCGAGCGTGGGGGCAGTATCACGGTGCTTGTGGACGAATTAATCTGCTTTGGTCAGCCGCAACCTGAACACAAAGCACGACATCTCACTTTCAGCCACTGCAAACACACGCACACAAACTCACATTTGCACTCATATACTCATATACACACCACACACGCACACACGCATGTACACACAAAGGCGCCCTCCGCACGCTCGGACACCGCCAGCGCTGCCTCAGCTGCAACTGCAGCTGGTACCCAACAACAACGCCGCATCACCACCACCACCTCGACGACAGACGCTGCAGCCACAGCGGCTGGCGCCGCCTCTGCCATGGCGGGCAGCAGCACAGCCCTCTCAGCAGCGAGCCAGCAAACACAGCTTGGGG